>Ga0316204_10007600_pt1 | contig 15707 bp, 15 predicted proteins | sample 6monrhotite_MG_2_FD_205661 | JGI IMG/M metagenome (GOLD analysis project Ga0316204, IMG submission 205661) | Microbial mat bacterial communities from mineral coupon in-situ incubated in ocean water Damariscotta River, Maine, United States -... | ecosystem: Environmental > Aquatic > Marine >... | reverse complement strand
TAAACAAGTTGTCGAGACCCTCTCGTGTTATGTCGCCCAGTGGTGGTGGCTGTTTCTTCATTATATCTCCTAAGTCAAAGAGTAACTAAAGAAAGTATAACGATTTTTGCACGGTTTTCAAATTTAAAATTAATTTTTTATTAGTTGGTCATTTGTTGTTATTTTGCAGGTGATTCTGGGTGCGGTTTCTTTGAGCTTTTTTGGAAATTTTAAGTGATGGTTGATTTTTATAGTGATCAGCATAAACTCTCCTCATGAAATATGCTTTTTTGATAATTATTGCTCTTTTTATGCTTCCCTCTGATTCGCAGGCTTTTGAGTGGTGTCGTTGTAAAAATCCTCCTGAAACTGTGGAGGAAAAACAGCGTCGCGCATTTGGCATCTTTGTTGGAAAAGTTGACCGTATTGTACGCGAAATTAATCCCGATAGGCAGAGGGTGGAATTTGATGTTTTACATTCGTGGAAAGGGGTGAGGAATGATGAAGTTTCTGTTTATAATAGTGGAAAAGATTTCGTGGCACTTGTGCGAGAGGGGATAACTTGTGGATATCGCTTTAAGCAAGGGGAAACATATTTAGTTTATTCATATCAGCATAAAAAAACTCAAGGACCAACATATACTAGCAAATGTGGCGGTACAAAATTATATGGTGAAGCGATAAAGGAAGTTAAACAATTAGGTGCACCAATTCACTCATTTGGTAAAAAGCATTTTGTAAAAAATAATCCCGCGCGGAAGACTCCTTTGCTTAAATCTACGCCTCTTCCTGATGCTTCAAAGTTGCCAGAGTCAGAAAAATTGCCCAAAATTGCGCCAATTCCGTAAGATTGATTGATGTTTGTTACTTTATGAGCAATTATTAGTTTTTAACTTTGTTGGCGTAATATGCAATTTCAAGATAGGGCAATTATCATATCCGCGACTAAATATGGCGAAAGCTCACTCATAGTTAAGTTGCTGACCGAAAATAATGGGCTTTATTCTGGCTTAGTGCGCTCTGTTCGCAAAAACAATAGCATTTGTCAGGTGGGAAATATTGTTTCTGCAAATTGGAAGGCGCGTCTGGAGGAGCATCTGGGCTTTTTCACAATTGAGCTAGAAAAATCCGTTGCATCAGATATTTTTACCGATTCATTAAAGCTTTCGGCTCTTATTTCCGCTTGCGAAATTATCAAATCTACCCTCCCTGAGCGCGAACCTCATAAAGAATTTTTTGACGTATTTTATGAATTGCTGATTTCTATGAGATCAGATGAAGCAATTTGGCTAGAAAAATATGTATTATTTGAGTTGGAATTATTAAAATATACGGGCTTTGGGCTGGATATATCATCTTGCGCTGATACTGGCGCGCATGATGATTTGACTTATGTTTCGCCAAAATCGGCGCGGGCGGTTTGCGAGACAAGTGGGCGACCATATCACGATAAGTTATTGCCGCTGCCATCATTCCTGCAACAGTTGAGTGACAAAACGCAGGCTGATATAGCAGAAATTATTGACGGAATGAAGCTGACAGGTTATTTCCTTAATAGGTATATCTTCGCCCAGAATAATAAGAAAACTCCTGAATCTCGGGCAAGATTTGTGAAAAATATTCTCAAGCGAGCATAGTAATTGATATGAAAAAACTCTTAACCATATTGTTAATCGCTTCTGTGGCGGCGGTTTCTCTGCCTGCTCATGCGTATTTATGTTGGGGTGAATCAGACAATGCCCTAACGAAACTTAATGACTCTGAAATTGTGTTCTCGGGCACTATAAAATCCATCAAAAAAATCGGCTCAAGCCGTGATGAGCTTGGCTCTATGCGCTATAATATGATGTTTGAGGTTGATAAAGTCTGGAAAGGACTGCCTGAAATTGCTAAAATTGTTTATGTAGATACGGAATCTATTTATGAATATGACTTCCAAAGAGGGCAGGAATATTTAATTTATGCCTTTAATCTATATGATCGTAGAATTAGTATTGTTGGCTGTCCGCGCGCAATAGAAATTACCGATGCTAAAAAGGATTTAAAAGAATTGGGAAAGTCTTTATATGAAAAGGCGGAAACGGTTATTGAAAAACATGATGATTTTGGTGCTGATTCGGTTGAATCTGACGATTTGGAAGTCATTGAGGTGGAAAGAAATGAAGGTGGAGCTTCTGGCGGAGCGGTGGAAAACGGCGGCGTAGAAGGTGATTCTGATGATGTTCCTGTTGCCGCGGAAAAATCTCACGAAGATGCTGCTGGAAGTGATGTTAGTGAGGGTGATATTACTGCTGAGAAAACTGAAAATAAAGGTGATGAGCTTGGCGCTTCTTTAGATGATATTTTAGACGGGTTTGATGATGTTACGGAAGACGGTAAGGGTTCTTATTATCCACCTGAAAAAAGCGCCCCTGCTGAGGAAGTTAAGTCTGATGTGATTGCGCCAATTGCAGCTGAGGTGAATCTTGCACCAAAGGTCGTTCCAGAACAAGCTGAGCCAAAGCAGGAAATAGAAGATCAAGATTTAATGGATGATCTTTTTGGTGAAGGTATCGATTTTGATGTGAGTGATGAGCCTGCCCCTGTAAAAAAAATTGTAACAGAGACTCCGAAAACGCCTGAGTCTGCAAAAACTACAAAGAATAAAAATAGCTCTGTAAATAGTGAAAATAATGCTGTAAAACAGGAAAACAAGGAAGTGTTGAAGGGGATTAATTCTGCGCCAAAATCTGTAGAACAAGCGCCTAAGCAGAAAGATTCTGACAAAAATACTCCGCCTGATTTTGTTGTAGAGTAAGTAAAAAACGTGAACGACCAAGAATCTAAAGAAAATATTGTACCTGTATCATTTAGCGAAACCCTCGGAGAACGCTATCTTGCCTATGCCTTATCGACAATCACCAGTCGCTCCTTGCCTGATGTGCGTGATGGCTTGAAGCCTGTCCATCGCCGGTTGCTTTGGGCTATGTTGCAGCTTAAGCTTGACCCTGCATCTGGCTTTAAAAAATGTGCGCGTGTTGTTGGTGATGTGATTGGTAAATATCACCCTCATGGCGATGTTGCGGTTTATGATACAATGGTTCGTTTGGCGCAGGAATTTGCCGTGCGCTACCCTCTTGTTGAGGGTCAGGGTAATTTTGGTTCGATTGATGGTGATGGCGCGGCGGCTATGCGTTATACGGAATCTCGCCTTACTGATGTAGCGATGGCTCTGCTTACGGATATTAATAATGACACTGTTGATTTCCGCGATACTTACGATAACCAAGATGTTGAACCTGCGGTTTTGCCTGCTGCTTTTCCGAATTTGCTGGCAAATGGCTCAGAAGGGATTGCGGTTGGCATGGCAACCTCTATCCCCCCGCATAATCTTGGTGAGATTTGTGATGCGCTTCTTTATATGATTAAATCGCCCAATGCGACTATTGAGAAATTAGTGCAATTCATTCAAGCCCCTGACTTTCCAACGGGTGGAATTGTTGTTGAATCACAAAGTAGCATTATTAATAGCTATAAAACAGGTAAAGGTTCATTCCGTATGCGCGCCAAGTGGGAGCGCGAAGAATTAAGCCACGGAATGTATCAAATTATCGTTACTGAAATTCCTTATCAGGTGCAAAAATCCAGGCTTCTGGAAAAAATCGCTGAGCAATATAAGCTTAAAAAACTTGCGCTTCTGGGGAATATTCGTGATGAATCGGCGGAGAATATCCGCATTGTTCTTGAGCCGAAAAATCGCTCAGTTGACCCTGAAATGCTTATGGAGTCTTTGTTTAAACTCTCTGACCTTGAAACAAGATTCAGCCTGAATATGAACGTCCTTGCACCAAATGGCGCACCAAGAGTTATGGCTTTGAATGAGGTTTTGCAGGAGTTTTTGAATCATCGTCATGAGGTTTTGGTTCGTAAATCAAAATTCCGCTTGCAAAAAATTGATAATCGCCTGGAGATTTTGGAAGGCTTACGAATTGCTTATTTAAATCTTGATGAGGTTATTCGTATTATCCGCGAGGAAGATGAGCCGAAGAAACTTATGATGGCGAAATGGAGCTTAACTGAAAATCAAGTTGAGGCTATTCTTAATATGCGCTTACGCAGTTTGCGTAAATTAGAAGAATTTGAAATTAATCGCGAACATGGCGAATTAAGCGCGGAAAAAGCAGGTTTGCAAGAGCTTCTAAATAATGAAGAATTGCGCTGGAAAACAATCTCCGAGCAGATTAAAGAAATTAAACAGAAATTCGGGCAAAAAACCAAGCTTGGCGCGCGTAGGACTTTAGTTTCTGAAGCTCCTGAAACTCGTGACATTGCAATTGAGGCTTTTGTTGAAAAAGAGCCGATAACTATTATATGTTCCAAACTTGGCTGGATTCGCGCATTTAAAGGTCATAATATCGACAAAACTACATTTAAATACAAAGAAGGCGACCATGGCAGATTTATTATTGAGGGTAGTACAACTGATAAATTGCTGGTTTTTGGTACTAATGGGCGTTTTTATACTGTTGGGTGCGATAAAATACCGCGCGGCAAAGGGCATGGCGAGGCTGTGCGTATTATGATTGAGCTGGAGCAAAGCCATGATATTTGCGAAATGTTTATTCATCAACCTGAGCAAAAACTTCTTTTGGCGGCAAATAATGGTAAAGGTTTTGTGGTAAATTCTGATGATGTTGTCGCACAAACAAAAAACGGCAAACAAATTCTTAATGTTAAAGGTGATGTTAAGGCGGTTAAAGCTACCCCTGCTGAGGGTGACTCAGTTGCAATTGTTGGGCAGAATCGTAAATTATTGGTTTTCGGACTTGATGAAGTGCCTGAAATGAAAAAGGGGCAAGGCGTACAATTGCAGCGTTATCGCGATGGAAAATTATCGGATGTTAAGGTATTTGTACGAGAGGAAGGATTGAGTTGGTCTCTGGGCGAAAGAGTTCGCACAGAAACGAATTTAACTGAATGGTTGGGTCGTCGAGGTCATACTGGGCGCATACCTCCGAATGGTTTTCCTAAAAATAATAAGCTTTCTTAAAATAAAAGTGAGAGAATGAGGACATTATGAAAAAGATTTTACTAACATTAATTATCCTTTTAACAGTGCAAAACTCATTTGCAGAAGATATAGCGACAGAAATTGATGGCTGTAAAGAGCTTAATAAAAAAATGGCAACCTGCGAAAAATATGAATGCAAAATGCAGATGCCCATTGAGAAATTTAAAGATATAATTATCAGCCATATAATAAAGGGCTTTGATGAGACAGGAAATTGCGCCCATGAACAATCATCAACAGATGGCGCATTAGTTTCGTGTCTTTATAGTAAAAAAACTAGATTGGTTTTGTCGGGGCAATATAAGTCTGCTGAAGGTGAGGGCGATGAGGAAGTCGGGAAATATATGCATGAGGCTTTTTTAAGAGAATGTGTTGAAAATTATGGTGGGGCGGGTCATGTCGGAGGATAATTTTATCATATATCATAATCCGCGTTGCTCTAAATCTCGTGAAACTCTGAAACTTCTTCAGGATAATGGTGTTGAGCCTGAAATTGTGGAATATCTTAAGGGTGGCTTGTCTGTTGCTGTGGTGAAGGATATTCTTGAGGTTCTTGATTGTTCTGTTCGTGATATTTTGCGTATGAAAGAAGTTGACTATAAGGATAATGGCTTAAGTGACGTGAGTTTGAGTGATGGTGATCTCATTGGAGCTATTGTAAAGTTCCCCAAGATTCTTGAGCGACCTATTGTTATTCGTGGTAGAGATGGGGTTGTCGGTCGGCCACCAGAGAATGTTCTTTCGCTGCTGTGAAATGGGAAAAATAGTTAAATATATTGATAATTATAACAGCATTATGGCTCGCGCTGTTTCATGGCTAACTCTTTTTATGGTTGTTGTGACATTCCTCATTGTTGTGCAAAGATATGCGCTTAATTCTAACTATACATGGCAGATTGAGTTGGTGCTGTTTATGCATTCAGTGGTTTTTTTGCTCGCCAGTGGATATTGTCTAAAGGTTGATGAACATGTACGAGTTGATGTTTTTTATGAGAATCTTAGCAGAAAAGTTAAATCTGTTGTAAATTTGCTAGGTTCAATCTTTTTTTTAGTTCCTGTGGCGGTTTCTGTAGGATATTTCTCGCTAGGATTCGTTCTAAATTCATGGGAAATCAAAGAAATGTCGCGCGAGAGTGATGGCATAGGCGGTATTTATATTCTTAAAAGTTGTATTCTGCTTTTTGCGCTTAATTTGCTCCTTCAGGCTGTCTCAATAATCTGCAAATCGGTTATCCTATTGCAAAATAGGGATTAGTATCGGCTGTTCGAGGTATTTGCAAGAGGTGTTTGTGGCTTCAATGTTAACAAAACCTTAACAACAGTTAAATATCTCTGTAATTTTAGTAAACTTTTTAATGTATGTTGTTAAAATATATGATAATATATGAGAGATATTGCTTTACGGATATTAATTTTTAAGGATAAGCATTGTGTGTAAGTCATCTCTCATAAAGAATTTCCAGATATTCAGGCGAGAGCCTTCTGCTGAAAGTCGAGTGGGCTTGGTTACCAACATATGTACTGAATATAGGCAGCATCTTTTTAAAGATAGTGAGCAAGATATTGTTGAAGAGATTTTATTGCTGTTATCTGGCGATGTAGAAAAGAAAATTCGTAGAGCCTTATCCGATAGCTTAAAAGACTGCGATTTTGTTCCAAGAAATATCATTAAGAAGCTTGCGAATGATGAAGCATTTATTGCTATGCCTGTTTTGCAATTTTCAAAAGTTCTGACGGACCAAGACTTAAAAGATATTATAGATTGCTGTGATGGTGATATTGATAAATTATCTTCTATATCTAAAAGGCAGAATCTATCTTCCGCTGTTTCGGATCGAATAATTAAAGTCAGTAATAGTAATGTTGTTCATATTTTGATTAATAATAAGACAGCTCATATTTCTGAATCTGCTCAGGGGGAGATATTTGAAACATTCAGTAATCACCCGACTATAATAGGTGCTCTGATCGAAAGAGGGAGCCTAAGTTTTTCTGTTGCAGAGAAAATGCTTGCTATTGTTTCAAAGGAAATTGGCGAGAAATTGGTTATAGATTATGGGGTGAATCATAATCTAGTTAAGAAGATTAGTAATAATATTAGGGAAGAAGTCACTCTAGACATACTTTCTGATAATGTTGAAAGAACAAAAATTCATGATTTTGTGACAGATTTACATAAGCAAAATAAATTAACCCACTCAATGGTGTTAAGATCTTTGTGTAAAAAAGAGTTCTCATTTCTTGAGATGGGACTTGCTAGACTGGCGGGGATCGCCTCATATAATGCAAATAAGCTTCTATATAGCGGTGATAAGAAAGGTTTTGAGGCTCTTTTTGAAGCAGCAAAAATGCCTGCGGCTATGGTTGATGCTGGCTGGGTCGTTTTTACTACGCTTAGTAATAATGCTAAATATTCAGATGAATCTAATAGTTTATATTTTCGCCGCATTACTCAAATAATTATGAGGGAAAGATATGACGAGTTTACCCCAAATATGGACTATTTTCTCTCTCTATTAAATAATTCTGTTGACGCATAATTATAAAAAGTCCATCTATTATTAATAGACTTTCTTATTAGTAATAAAAACATCTCCTTTAATTACCTTATGAGTGAAGATAATAGCAAAAATCAACTATCGCCAGATGATATAAAATCATTGATGGAGAACCCTAATACTGAAACAAAGGTCTTGGTAATAGAGAAGCTTGCTCGGCAATATAGTACTCATAACTTTACCGACTCGCAAATTCAGCTCGCAGAACAAATATTTAGACTACTTATAAAACAGGCAGAGGTTGAAGTTCGTAAAGCTCTTTCTGAAAATGTAATGTCATGTAAAACAATTCCGCATGATGTTGTGTTTGAATTGGCCAAAGATATTGAGGAAGTGTCACTTCCTGTGCTTGAATTCTCAGACGTTCTGACCGATAGCGACCTTGTGGAGGTTATAAAATCCACTAACGCTACAACAAAACATATAGCAATTGCTAATCGAGATGGAATCTCGGAAGATGTGTCATCGGCCTTGGTTGAAACGAATAATGAAGATGTTATCGAAAATCTTTTGGATAATGAAAGTGCTCAAATTTCTAAGAAATCTTACGATAATATTCTGGAATCCTTTAGTAATAATGAAATAATTGCAGATTCGATGATAAGTCGTGGCTCTTTGCCGCAAAAGACTGTCGAAAGTATGATGAGTAAAATCTCTAGAGTCATACAGAAAAAACTGGAAGGTAAATATAAACACTCATTTGAAGATATAAATGACTTCTTTAAGGAAAGTAGTGAAGTTGCAACTTTTAAATTTATGAGTAAGCAATCTATTGATCAGCAGGTGATGGATTTAATTGATGATTTAGAGAAAACTGGTAAGCTAAATGAAGCTCTACATCCTGTACATGGCATGTTAACGCATCTATTAGATGGTCTTGATCAACTCGGGCAGCTTGCCCCTTTGTCGGCTCTTGCTCAAGGGAATGATACTTTGTTCGAAATTACTATTTCGCGCCTTACTAGTGTTCCATTCCAGAATGTTGAAACACTTTGTGCCGATAAAAAAGGCGGCTTACGCGCTCTTTATGAGCAGGCTCAACTGCCTCCAAAGTTTTTTGATGCGGTTCAATTGGTTTTGGCAGTCATTAAAAATATGAAAAAAGATGCCGAGGCCAAGGGAGCGCCTAAAGCTTCTGAAGATTTAAGTTTGATGATTAAAAACATTATGAATGCATCAAAAAGTGTCAAAATCCCGAATCTGGCGCATTTTATCTCAACGGTCAATCATCATATGGAACAGTCGCAAGGTGAGTGGTAGCAAAAAAGCTTTCTTTAGGGCTTTATTATGTTGTTAGTTGTTCTATAGATTAAGAAACTTAAAATTGGCAGTGCTAATATTAATTGATGACAGTTTATTTCTACTCTTAAATAACAGTAATAAAGAATACGTCTATAATAGTAGGTGTGCCTAAATCCGTTGCTTATTGAGAGGAAATATAGTTTCTTATGGGAATGCCAAAATATATAAAAATTCTTCTGCCAAAGCCATTCGATAAGCCATTTGACTATATGGTTGAGGGTGATGCTGAGGTTGAGTTAGGGAGTTTTGTTGCTGTCCCTTTTGGCAAAAATGAAGTGCGTGGCGTAGTTTGGGATTTAAGCCCGCCTGAAATTGAATTGGGCAAAATTAAGCCCGTTATTAAAATTGAAAATCATATTGCGCCGATGCAAAAGAATCTGCGGGATTTTGTCGATTGGGTGGCGAAATATTCATGTTTTCCAAAAGGTTCTGTTTTAGCGATGTGCATGAGCGTTAAAGATGCTTTTAAGGAAGATGCTCCTAAAATTGGCGTTATTTTGGGTGATAAGGTGGCTTTATCGCTTGTGAAAATGACTGAAGCGCGCACAGAAATCATTGATTTTGTTAAGGATAAGCCAAATAAGACTATTACGGAAATTATCGCTGCGCTGGGGGTTAGTCGCGCGGTTATTAAGGGTTTGATTGATAAAAATGTGCTTTTGGAGGTGGAAATCGCTCCTGAAAATAGTGGTTCTGATGGGGCTAGTTTTAAAGAAATATCTTTGAAAAAGAACGAATTAAACTTCTCAGTTGAGCAGCAAAAAGCCGTTGATATTTTGAAAAATAAAGTTGCTAGTCAGAAATATAGTGTCTCGGTGCTTGACGGAGTGACGGGTTCGGGCAAAACAGAAGTTTATTTTGAAGCTGTGCGAAAGGCCTTAGAGCAAGGACAGCAGGCCCTGGTTCTACTTCCAGAAATAGTCTTAACCACTCAGTTGATTGAAAGATTCGAGCGTCATTTAGGGATTTCACCAACTTTGTGGCATTCAAATTTAACGCTTAAACAGCGTCGTGAAAATTGGATTGCGATTAATAATGGCTCGGCGAAATTGTTGGTGGGCGCAAGGTCTGCGCTATTTTTGCCATTTCAAGAACTTGGGGTGATTATTGTTGATGAGGAGCATGAATCAGCATTTAAGCAAGAAGAAGGGGTGATGTATCATGGGCGCGACATGGCGATTGTGCGCGCTAAATTTGAAGATGTGCCGTGTATTTTAGTGTCGGCGACCCCTTCAATTGAAACTTGTCTTAACTTGGAAGTAGGGAAATTTGAACATATCCATTTAACCGAACGGTTTGGTGATGCGGTTTTGCCTGCAATTCAGGCGATTGATATGCGTCAGGAAAAATTAGAGGCAAAATATTTTCTGTCTGAGCCTTTGCGTGCGGCTTTATTTGAAAATTTTGAGGCAAAAGAGCAATCGCTTTTATTTCTTAATCGTCGTGGTTATGCTCCGCTTACTTTATGTCGCAAATGTGGCTATCGCTTTCAGTGTGATGATTGCTCAGCTTGGCTTGTGGAGCATAGATTTAGAGATAGGAAATCGGGAACCGAGAAAGCATTTTTGCAATGTCATCATTGCGGAATAACAAAATCTATCCCTAAAGAATGCCCAGAATGTGAGTCGGAAGATAATTTTGCCGCTTGTGGACCTGGTGTACAGCGTTTGGAGGAGGAGGTGAAAGAATTTCTGCCCGATGCGGTTGTAACAATTATGACTAGCGATTTGGTGGGCAATGTTAAAGAGTCAGAGCAAGCACTTAGCGATATTAATTCGGGCAAAACAGATATTATAATCGGGACGCAGATGGTAGCAAAAGGGCATCATTTTCCGAATTTGACATTGGTTGGGATTGTTGATGCGGATATGGGCTTAGAAGGCGGAGATTTGCGCGCGGCGGAGCGGTCATATCAGCTGCTGCATCAGGTTTCAGGGCGTGCGGGGCGTGCAAGCAAAAAGGGTAAAGTGCTGATTCAAAGCTATATGCCCGAAAATGCCGTGATTTCGGCGATGCTTAGTGGTGATCGCGATAAATTTATCAAAAGTGAAATAGAGCGGCGTAGAAATGCGGATATGCCGCCATTTATTCGACTTGCCTCAATTATATTGGCAGGAAAAGATGAGGGGGCGGTTAAAAATGCTGCTAATGAAATTGTGCGCTCTGCCCCGAATTTGCAGGGAGTGCGGATTTTGGGCCCTGCTCCTGCTATTATATATATGTTGCGTGGGAATTATCGCTATCGCATTTTGGTGAGCGCTTCTAGAAATATCAATATACAGAAATTAGTCGAGAAAATTCTGGGTAATTGCAAGCTGCCGTCATCTGTGCGTGTTAAGGTGGATATCGATCCTTATAGTTTTATGTAGTTTTCGTGCCTTTGGGAGATCTCTTGTGTTCGCTTGAGATGGTGGGTGGTGAGTTTCTAAGGTTTGGGGTTGTGTTATAATCAAAACTAGTCTAAATGGTCACTCAATTCGCCTATTACAAATAAATTTGATGTATATCAATGATTTTAGGCATTAATTAATTAATGTAGTTGTTCTAGTAGGTTCTAGTTTTATTTATATAAAGCTATTAAACGTAAATAAAACTAGAAACTGCTACTAATATTTTAAGAGTGATATTGTCATGAGATTCCTGAAAATACAGATCCCTACGATAATTTTAGTAGTGGTGGTAGTTCTTTCATTTGCTACATCTGTGAGTGCGAATGATTATCGTTATGATAATCCCCATATTGGGGAAGTACAACATCCTGCTGAGCATAATAATAATTATAATGTTCATGTAAAAGAAGGTGCGGATAATTATGATTTATATTCAAATGATAATCATGCAAATGAGTATTATCAGGAATATGATAATGATGATAACAACTATCCTTTATATTATTACTATTAATATAAAATGCGCCTATTTTATTTTGCTGAGGACGAGCTATCCTTCTATTTGTGGCAATAAACCCCTATATTTCCGTCGAAAGTGACTAGTTCATCCGTTAGGTCGTTAATTGATTCAGAGCTTCCTAACATTAAAAAGCCATTGGGTTTTAAGCAGCTAACCAGCTTTTTGATGATTTGTCTTTTTACATCTTTCTCAAAATATATTAGTACATTGCGGCAGAAAATTATGTCAAAATCACCCATTGAGCTATAGCTATCAAGTAAGTTTAAACATTGGAATTTTGTCATGTTTTTTAGTTCGTCATTAACTTGCCACTTTTCTCCATAAGATTCGAGTTGTTTGAAATATTTCATCAGGTGGCTGATGGGAAGTCCGCGCTGAATCTCAAATTGTGAATATAGACCTTCACGAGCCCTATCTAGAACTTTATTATTTATATCTGTACCGACAATTTCAACCTGCTTGCCGTTTAGTGAGGATTCATTTTCCTTAACGGTCATTGCAACAGAATATGATTCTTGACCCGTTGATGCGGCAGCCGACCATATTCTAAGTTTGGGAGAGAGGCTCTTTCCCACAACATTTGGAATAATGATGTCGCGTAACTTATCAAATGGGCTTATATCTCGGAAAAAAGAAGTCTCATTTGTTGTCATCGCATCAACTATTTCAGACATAGTTTGTCTGTCCATGCGAGCTTTGCTTATTAGTCCATCAATGCCTTCTAGCCCCATGGAGCGTGCAAGTGGTGTGAGCCTTGATTCTATCAAATACATTTTCTCTTCAGAAATGATAATGCCCGACTTGTCTTTTAATTGTCCGATTATATATAGGAAATTTTCGTTGGTCACGCTCATGATATGGCTCCTCCAGACATTTTAATTAGGCAATCTGGAATTTCTTTTAATGGCTTTATTGCCGTACAAATGCCAGCCTTCGCAACTGCTCCTGGCATTCCCCATACAACGCTAGTTACTTCATCTTGAGCAATTATTGCTCCACCCTTATCGCTGATGATTTTTGAGCCAAGTAAGCCATCAGCCCCCATGCCTGTGAAAATTATTACTATAACATTTCCGCCATAAATATCGGCAATGCTTCGGAACATAACATCAACAGCAGGGCGACAGTAATTTTCTTGTGCATTCTGATTGAGGTTTATTTTAGTAACGCCCTTTTCTTGCTTTAATGTCATATGGTAGTCACCTGGAGCGATATACACTTTGCCTGGTTCAACAATCATATCCTGAGTGCCTTCAATGCAATCTAAGCCAGAAGTAGTTTTTAGTTGTTGCGCCATCAGACCTGTGAATTGAGCGGGCATATGCTGAGTTATGAGGATTGGAATGTTGATTTTTTTTCCCTTTAATCGTTCAAAGAAATCGGTTAAAGCCTGAGGTCCGCCTGTTGAGCTGCCGATTGCTAGGATTTTGGGTTTTATTGGTTTTGGTGTTTTTAAATTTATAGCACCGCTATTAACTAATTCTGTACAGTCGGGTTTTTTATGTTCCGTGATTGCTTTTATTATGTGTTTTTGTCCACCAAGCTCTTTAACTTTTTTTAGTAACTCTGTACTGAAATTGAGCATGTCGACTTTTTCTGTATGATTTACTGGTTTTGTGAGGAAATCTGCAGCACCGAGTGATAAGGCCTTCACTGTTTCATCAGAGCCTTCATCTGTTAAAGATGAAACCATTATTACTTTAATGTCGGGGCGGAGTTTGAGTGCTTGAGGTAGCGCTTCTAATCCGTCCATCTCAACCATTTGGATATCTAATGTTACAACGTCTACGTTAAGTTTGTGAGTGCCCTCTCTTTTAAGTAGGTTTAATAAGGTCTTGCCGTCAGAGGCCGTTGCTATCACTTCTACTCCTGGGTCAGAATCAAGGATTCGAGCGAAAAGCCCACGTGTCACCGCAGAATCATCTGTAATTATTACTTTAATCTTATTATTCATAAGTCCTAGTTATTAAATCAAATTATGATTGTAAAATACCCAATTGGACAAGCTTGCCCTTTATTATTTCTCTGTCAAATGGCTTCATAACATATTCGTCTGCCCCAGATGAGATTGCTTCTTGAATTTTTGAGAAGTCGTTTTCAGTGGTGCAGAAAATAACTTTTGTATTGCGATGTTCTTTGAATTGGCGAAAGGCTAGAAGGAATTCTAGACCATTCATGACGGGCATATTCCAGTCGAGCAATATAACTTCAGGAATTTGAAGTTTGCATTGTTCTAAGGCTTTTTGACCATCTTCGGCATCGGCAACTTTAAAGTCAAGGTCTTCCATAATTTTGCGTGAAACGGATCTGACTACTTTTGAGTCATCTACAACTAAAGCAAATTTCATTATTCTTTCCTAAAATATAGATTATACGAATTTCAAAATTGATTCTATGTCAAGGACAACCATAAGTCTATCTTTTAAACGATATACACCCATAGAATAATTTTGCCACCTACTATCAAGATTTGCAGGGTTGCTCTCAAAGTCAGACATTTTGAGATTGAGAACCTCTCCAACAGAATCTATTATTAAGCTATAGAGTTCATTATTGTACTCAACAACTACTTGCATGTAGTTCTCAGGATTAGAGGGGGATTCAAGACCAAGCCTACGGCGCATAGATACAACAGTTACTATTCTTCCGCGTAAATTGATGGAGCCAAGAATCTCATGAGGAGCTAAAGGAGTCTTGGTAATGTTTTGAGGGCGCAAAACATCTTGCACGTTAAATACGGGGATTCCAAAAAGCTGACCATCAATTTGCATGGTGACAAATTGTTTTGTATCTTCTTTTTGATCTGTAGATGCCACTGAATTTTGGCTGGATAATGTAAGTTCGCTAGACATATAACCTCATATATTACTTAAACGACTTTATGCCGCAACTTTATCTAAACCAAGAACGTCACTTATAACCTGAACGAGTTTATTCCTTTCAGATTTCATGACATAACCTTTAAAGCCTAATTCTGTTGGGCTTCCCCCTTCTAGTTCATGCTCTTCATGAGAGGATAGTCCTATGAAAGGTATTTGGGAGAATCTCTCATCTGCCAAACAAGTTTTTAGGAATTCTATGCCGTTCATTTCAGGCATGTCAATATCTGTGATGACTAAATCAAATTTATGTTTGCCTTCTTCAAGTAAATCTAGGGCGTCTTTGGCGCATTCAGATGTTGTTACGTCATAGTTGGAAACAACAAGGACTGGTTTCATAAATTTGCGGAAAAATGGACTATCATCAACAAGTAGGATATGTTTTCGTTTTGCCTTGCGAACTTCGCCATTATTTTCGATAATATCTGGCTGCTGGTTGTTAGTCATCCAATTGCCAAATGTTTTTGTGAAGAAATAACTTATATCCAACATATCCATGGTCATGCCATCAATAACTAAACTCCCCAAAATGCCGTCTGTGCCGATTAAGGCTTTTATGTCCATCTCTTGGCGGACAATATCTATAATTTCTTCAACAACTATGCCAAGGACTCTGTCTTCATCGGTGAAAACAACAATCTCGTGAATATTTTCTTCAGGAATTTCACCCGTTGGGTTTAGGGTAACTAATCGCATTAAATTGCCGCGATATTGTACAACACGGTGATTCCCAGACCATTCAACCGTACTCATGTCAATTTCTTCAAGGCGCGAAACTAAATCCAGTGGAATGGCCTTTGGGGCTTTATCCCAAGCCTTAAATGTTAAGAAGCTTGTAATGCGATTTTCATGGTCGTTGACATATTCTTCTTCGGCAATGTCATTTTCTCTTAAGTCTGCAAAGGAGCTGGATTTTAGTACGCCATTTGGGTCGATAATCATTATGACGCTGCCGTCACCTAATATTGTACAGCCAGCATAAACCTCTAAATGACTCATGACAGACGCAACAGGTTTTACAACAATTTC
>Ga0316204_10007599_pt1 | contig 15707 bp, 12 predicted proteins | sample 6monrhotite_MG_2_FD_205661 | JGI IMG/M metagenome (GOLD analysis project Ga0316204, IMG submission 205661) | Microbial mat bacterial communities from mineral coupon in-situ incubated in ocean water Damariscotta River, Maine, United States -... | ecosystem: Environmental > Aquatic > Marine >... | reverse complement strand
TGGATCTTAGCTTCGGAGGATTCTACAAAACGATCATTTAGATAGTAAAGCATTTGAATTTAAACTTCTTCTCTAATAATAAAGTATTTGAGGAAGAATAAAAAACGAATACCCCTTGTCTATTCACGAATTTTAATGCCATCCGGGTTCTGGAATTTTCCAGTGATCAACCAACCTCCAAAGTCTTCAGAAACCGCCATTAACAATATATTTTTTCCTTTAATTAAGTTCAGATAAACTGAATCAAATAAGCCAATTGTACCTAAATACCTATAGTCGCGTGATTTCCATCGATTATTGCCTCGATAAATTGGTTTTCCATTTAGAATCACAACTACACGATCACTAAAGCCAAAGTCCAATAGTTTTAACTGATCCTTTTCTGATTGAATTTCTATCTTTGCAAAAGACGTATTACCTGGTTTTCCATCATTAAGCTGAAGAGCTCTAGAAATATTTGCAGCAGTGCCCTCCTCAACTTCAATTTTATCGACCCACTTCCTTGAGCGAATCAGCGAATCATAAATATCCGGTCTCTCTAATAGTGCTTCTTCAAATTTATCCGATACTTGCCATTGGTCAATCAGGCCATCGATTGGCTTTCGTTTGACTGGACTAAAATTGATTATTTCTGGAGCCTCATGGCTAACTTTAATATTTGCCAGATGCAATCCTGAAGCGTTTCCTCCTCTGAACTGAATACCTCCTTTTTTTGCTTTATGAAAAAGATTCCATGACAAACTTGGCGTCTTAGCATAATTCATGAATACCTGTGCCTTATCATCATTAACCAATATTTCTACATGTGTCCAATCTTCGAAATTGAATTCAAATGGAAAAGAATATCGATTCCCAAAGTAAAGTTGCCATGGGCTAACCCCTCGAACAGTTGGTATAGCTTGTGTAGCATCAGGATTTCCAGATTGATGAGGCCTCACATAAAATTGTTCGCTATTTTGGGATTCTTCCTGGACTCTGAAGTATACTCCAGGGAACGAGGGCTCCTCTTTTAGATAAAGGTCAAAAGATATCCTGCCATTAAGAAATTCGCTTTCTTTCAAGATAATCCTTCCACCCTGTAAATAGACAGCATCCTGTCCCTTGAATTTTTCAAATAAATAGGCATTTGCCTGTATCTCCCAGTTAGTAGTATCTAATGGGATAATCTCCTGGGCATTGGTTGAGGAGGAGACTAAAATGGTTAAGCAGAATAATACACATAGTTTTTTCATACCCCTACTTAACAGGAATCAGGCTTTTAATCAAAAATAAATTAATCCATATTCATTCAATACTATTCAGAGTTGTTCTGATACTAAATCTTTTGCACATTTGAACTGGATATGAATAAGATAAAAAGTGAAAGAGAGTTCCTTCGACTTCAAAAGGAATTGGAAAAAAAACTAGGCTGGGGTCCTGTGAATCAATGGCATAGTTCCATGTTTGATGAATTATCCAATGCCATCTTTGAGGATTCAACTATAATGTTAAGCCCTACGACTTTGAAGAGATTCTTTGGAGTAGTTCAGCATCAAGGAGCTCCCAGTATTACAACATTAGACACGCTAGCAGCTTATGTCGGTCATAAAAATTGGCGGGATTTCAAATTATACAAGAAGTCAAACGTTTATAATTTCTTAAACCATTTCTCTAATCGTTCGCTATACATATCTATTGGGTTTATTCTTGCCATGGCTACGATTATGCTTATTGCCAATAAGAGACTTGAGCCAGAAGAAATTCCAAAAGAGATTTCATTTTCCAGTACTGCACTGGCCAATACCTATCCCAATTCAGTGGTCTTTAATTTTGACCTTAAAGGTGTAAGATCAGACTCTGTATATATACAGCAGTATTGGGATCCTGATAAAACCATTCATATAAATAAGGATCAAACTCAGGCAACAGGAATCTACTATTTCCCTGGATATTTTAGAGCGAAGTTAATGGTGGATGGAACTGCAGTAAAGGAACATGATCTTTTTCTGAAAAGTGAGGGATGGATTGGAAGCGTGGAATATGATCCTGTTCCAAAGTATTTTAAACCTGAACGGATAAAGAAAAATGGACTTAAATATCCATCCAGCTTGATTCCAGAAATCAAAAACTCTGAAGAGCCCCTGCTTTCAGTATTTCATTACATCAATGACCTTGGCAATATTTCAGGCGATGATTTCCAATTAGAAGCTAATTTAAAAAACACCTATAGTGAAAAATGGGCCATCTGTCAATCAACCAGGATTTATATATTGGGAAGTAAGGGTGCCATGATATTTCCCTTTTCAATTTTGGGATGTAGTTCGGAAAACAACCTCATGCTCAATGATATTTATCGAAATGGAAAAGCACATGATCTTTCTGCTTTTGCTACTGATTTGAAAGAATCTACCAACATTAGGGTCTCTGTTAAAAATAAAACTGCCTCTATTTTTATCAATGGGCGGGAGATTTATTCAGAAACCTATAAGCAGTCTATGGGTTCAATTGTTGGACTGAGATTTAAATTTTTGGGAATGGGAGAAGTAGAGTCATTTTCACTAAAAGACCAGTATGAAAATGAAATAGTTTTTTAAGACCTACAAAACTATAAGCTCCTTAAATTCCATTTTTTGTATATTCGTGTATTCTCAGGATGAACAGTATCATGCTCATCCAATATTTAATTGACCAACTCTTAATACTATCCACATGAAAAATATTGAATTGATCACTTATGCTATTTTAGTCTTCATTTTTTCACTAAGCTGTACAGAAAACAAAGAAGGTAAAGAAAATGAATCCGGAAGTAGTTCGTATTTGGATTACTCGAATCGGGATGACCTATTGAGTGGAGGAGTAAAAATGATACCTATTAACACTTCCTCCGGAGTATTTAATGTATGGACAAAACGAGTAGGAAATAATCCCAGAATGAAAGTTCTGCTATTACATGGAGGTCCTGGAGCTACTCATGAGTACTTTGAATGTTTCGATTCATTTCTTCCTGCTGAAGAAATCGAGTATTACTATTATGATCAATTGGAGTCTTTTTATTCGGATCGACCCAATGACAGCACCTTGTGGAGTGTAGAACGCTATGTGGACGAAGTGGAGCAGGTCCGGAAAGCATTAGATCTCGATGCCAGCAATTTTTACCTTTACGGATCTTCCTGGGGAGGAATATTAGGAATGGAGTATGCATTAAAGTATCCTCAAAACTTAAAAGGATTAATCATTTCAAATATGATGGCTTCAATTCCCGACTATATGACCTATGCAGAGGAGGTATTGGGGCCACAGCTTGATCCAGATATACTTGCCGAAATAAGAGCGCTTGAAGCTGCAGGAGATTTTGGAAATCCACGATATTCGGAACTGGTATTTAACCATTACTATCCGGAGCATGTATTAAGAATGCCTTTGGAGGATTGGCCTAATCCTGTGAATCGGGCCTTTGCGAATATCAATGCCAATCTTTATGTAACAATGCAGGGACCCAGTGAATTCGGAGTGGTTGGAGATGCCAAACTTAAAAATTGGGATATCAAAGACCAGCTTCCCAATATTTCGGTACCAACCCTAACAATTGGAGGGGCATTTGATACAATGGATCCTGAGCATATGAAATGGATTGCTTCTCAGGTTCAAAACGGCAAATACCTGCATTGTCCGAATGGCAGTCACCTGTCTATGTACGACGATCAGGAAACTTATTTTAAAGGTATGATCCAATTCATTAAAGATGTGGATCAGGGTAAATTTAATACCGCTCAATAATTAACTCCACATGCGAAGAACTATCTTTAATTACCTTTTTATCTTATTTATTTTTACAGGACCTGCTCTATTCAGTCAGGGTCTTAGCCATGACCAAATTGACTCTCTGGTGGCTCAGGCACTTCAAATCAACCCATCTGTTGGAATAGCAGTGGCCGTGGTTAAGGATGGAGAAGTAATCCATGCTAAAGGCTATGGAAAAGCCTCTATAAAATCTGGTAAAGAAGTAAATAAACATACACTTTTTGCCATTGCATCCAATTCTAAAGCATTTACCACAACTGCATTGGCAATGCTTGTGGATGAAGAAAAGCTTTCCTGGAACGATAAGGTAATCGACCATATTCCAGAATTTAAGATGTATGATGACTATGTCACCGCTAATTTTACTGTGGAAGACTTACTCACCCATCGTAGTGGTTTAGGTCTGGGAGCCGGAGACCTGATGATCTTTCCAGATGGCGGGGATTTCACTATTGATGATGTTCTTAATAGCTTTCAATACCAAACCCCTACCTCAGCATTCAGAACCAAATATGATTATGACAATCTACTTTATCTGGTTGGAGGAGAAGTTGTAAGTCGAATAAGTGGACTGAGTTGGGTAGATTTTATCCAAAACAGAATATTTAATCCTTTAGGTATGGATGAATCGGTAACTTCAAATCTCAGGTTGGAAAAGAATGCAAATATTGCCTTGCCGCATAGGTCTTATGGGGATGAAATCATTCAATTTGACACCTATAATGGTGGGGATCTAATTGGTGCCGCTGCAGGTATATATGCAAGTGTGGATGATTTAAGTCAATGGATGTTGGTTCATTTAAATGAAGGAAAATACGGAAAAGATCTTTCCAGCCAACTCTTTTCTCCAGAAAGACAACGGGAAATGTGGAAACCACATACAAATACAAGGTTTAGTTATATTTCAAACCCAAGGACTAGCAATCATTTTTCAGCTTATGGATTGGGTTGGGTAATCTCGGATATGAATGGCAAAATTGTGGCCGAGCATACCGGAGGATTACCTGGAATGCTATCCAGAACCGTGATGGTCCCTGAATTAAATTTAGGTATTGTAGTTTTGACCAACTCAGATCCAGGCGGTTATGGGTACTACTCTATTACCTCCTCTATTCTAGAACCGTTTCTAGATATTCCGACCAGAAACTGGATTAGGGAGCTATCGGATAGAGCGATATCCCGAGGAAATGAATCTGATTCAGTAACGAACATGGTTTGGGATAAAGTAAAACAAAATAAAAATGTTCCCTTTGATATGAATGGTATTACCGGCACTTACCAAGATGATTGGTTTGGGGAAGTTATTATACATTCAACAGATGATGAAATCCAAATTGAATGCAAGAGATCACCCCGACTAAAAGGAACTATGCATTACTATCAGGCTACTACATTTGCCGTCCGCTGGGAATATCAAGATATGCCCTGTGACGCTTTTGCCACGTTTAATTTTGATGAACACGGTAATGCCGTGGGTATTAAAATGAAGGGTATCTCACCCAATATTGATTTTAGTTTTGATTTCCATGATCTTGATTTGGTTAAGGTAAATTAAAAAGAAGGATGAAAGTTAAATACACATTTACCATGCGATATATATCTGTAATCATACTTTTACTATTCATCGCATGCAATTCAGAGCAAAGTCCTGAATTATCAACCTCTTCCGATAAATATGAAGATTTGGTATTTCTGTTTGAAGAATGGCGTTCCTTTGAATTTCCACCATTGGTGGATGGTGTACCTGATTATTCTAAGGAAGCCTTTATAGAGAGAAGATCCGCATTTGAAAATCTTCAATCCAAGCTTTTGGCCATGGATACCTCTGCATGGACTATATCCTCTAAAGTAGATTGGATGATCGTATGGGCAGAAATGAATGGCTATGATTTTAATGATAGGATCTTAAAGCCCTGGATAAGGGATCCTGCCTTTTACAAGAGTGTTTATACATATCGAAGTGATGTACCCGCACATGAGGGTCCAACACATCATGCTACTACAGAAATCTGGAAATACACATTCCCATTGGACCCAAATTCGAGATCTGCACTTCTTAATGACCTCAGAGTAATCCCCCTACTCAATAAACAGGCTATGAATAACCTGACCGGAAATGCCAGAGAATTATGGATTGCAGGAATTAGAGACATTCAACGACAAAGTAAGGATTTAGAAAAGATATTGGAACAATCTGGAGTGGAAGGAGATCAAGAATTAACTGATAGAATCAGACAGGCTATCTTATCGACAGATAAATTTGCGAAATGGCTAATGGTTGAAGCGGATTTTAAAACCGGAGTATCCGGAATAGGAAAGGAGAATTATAGTTGGTATCTGAAAAATGTACATTTGGTTCCACTTAGTTGGGAGGATGAAGTTATGATATTAAAAAGAGAATTAGCCAGAGCCTGGTCTTCCCTTAAACTTGAAGAACATCGCAACCGTAACCTTCCTCCATTGGTCTCCGCCGAATCTGCTGAAATTTTTGATGAATATGCCGAAAAAGCTGTGATAAGCTTACTTTCCTTTCTAGAAAATGAAGACATTGTAACGGTAAAAGATTACTTTGAACCGGCGTTACGTGACCATATGGGTGCATTTACTCCTAAAGAAACTCGTCATTTTTTCTACATTACCAGTCACTACGACCCCAGACCTCTTTATTCTCATTTCTATCATTGGTTTGAACTGGCCAGAATGGATAACGAACCTCATAAAAGCCCAATCCGTCGAAAGGCGTTGTTGTATAATATCTTTGATTCCAGAAATGAAGGAACGGCAACTGCGGTTGAAGAACTTTTTATGCAAGCAGGCTTATACGACAATGAGCCCAGGGTCAGGGAGATTGTTTACATAATGATTGCACAGCGAGCAGCCCGGGGACTGGGTTCCCTTTACGCACATGCCAATGAAATGACTATGGAAGAGGCTGGTGCTATACATTCAGAGTATACACCAAGGGGGTGGATGAAGACTGAGAAGGAACTACTTCTTTTTGAACAACATTTATACCTTCGGCAACCAGGTTATGGTTCCAGCTATATAACTGGAAAATATCTATTAGAGCAGGCGATGGCTGATTACGCCATGGTAAAAGAGAGGCATCATAAACCTTTTGAATTGAAAACATTTATGGATCAGTTAAATTCCATGGGTAATATACCGATGTCCCTTGGGCATTGGGAAATGACCAGTATGAGAGATCATTTAAATTTCATCCATAATTAATGAGGACATTCTAAAAAGATTCATGAGAGATATAGAAAACAGAAAAGACATTGAGAATCTGGTTGATAATTTCTACAAGTTGGTTATTAAGGATGAACTGATCGGTTCATTTTTTACCAAAGTGGTTGTCCTTGACTGGGAGAAACATATACCTGTGATGTATAATTTCTGGGAAACCATTGTATTAGGAAATATAACCTATAAAGGCAATCCCATGTTAAAGCATATTTCCCTGAGTCAAAAAAAAGCGATTAAGGAAGAGCATTTTGATCGTTGGCTAAAATTGTGGGAATCGACACTTTCTCAGTATTTTCAAGGTCCAAAAGCAAATGAGGCCTTAAATCGAGCACAACAGATTGCTGAACTAATGAAATTTAAAATTAAACACCACGCTCAGAGCTCATGACCCTGCGGGTATTTACAGTTACTTTTCTAATCGTTCTATTTGTTGGTTGCTCCCCAAAGTGGCAGGATGTAATTCAATATGGCAGTATTGATAAGGAAGATTTTCATGAAATTCTTAAGGTAGAATTAAGGCACGGTTTAATAATTGTCCCAATAAAGCTAAAAGGTAAAACCTACCGCTTTCTTTTTGACAGCGGAGCTCCACAAAGTATATCTGAAGAGTTACAGGAAGAGTTTAATTTCAAAGTGGTCAGTTCCGGAAATATCAAAGACACCGATAATCATCGTTTAAAAGTAAACTATGTATCCGTAGATACCCTCCATATTGGAAGCATTCCTTTTTTAGATCAAACTGCATTTGTAACAAGTTTTAAATCAAGCCCAATGATAAGTTGTTTAAAACTAGATGGGATTATTGGATCCAACCTTATGCGATATTGCAACTGGAAGATCGACTACGCCAAAGCAGAACTGCATTTAAGCAACACTACCCAAGCCCTGCTTAAAGAATCTTCAATAAAAATCCCTTTTCGTCCCGACCAACAATATGATATCAATATTGACCTTAAAATTGGATCACATACCCTTCAAAATCTAAAGGTAGATTATGGTTCAAACGGAAGCCTCTCTCTTCCTAATCATGTCTTTAATACGTTGAAACAAAAGCAACATTTTGAAACATTTAGAGAATCAGGAACAAAGCAATCCGGGTTATTTGGTAAGCCTACAGACCTAACCCGTGAAATAGCTTATGCCGATACTCTGATAATTGGAAATATTGAAATTCATAATGTCGAGTTCAGGTCCGGTGGTTCAGGTTTAATTGGTCATAAAATACTATCAAGGTTTATAATTATCATAGATTGGGAAAATAAATTCCTGTTTCTGGAACCTGTTTCTAGCTCAGAAAACATAAATGACAACTTTGGTTTTAAGGCGGGGTACACTTTAGAAAAAGGAATTTATATTCAATCGGTAACAGAGTTCTCAGATGCAGCCCTAAAAGGCGTAATTCCGGACATGAAAATACTTCGCGTTGATGAGCTTGATTTTACCCAAAATCAAACCTTTTGTGATTTTGTGAACTATATGGAAAATTCAGCAAATGAAATTATAGTGCATTTACAAGATCAACATGAGGGCTCCCATACCGTGTCCCTTAAAAAATCAGTTCCAAAAAAATAACATCCCCTACTCTACAAAAACATCAGCAATATTTTGCGTAACCAAATGATTACATATATATTTGTAATCATTCGGTTACATATATATGGCAAGAAGAGATACTTTTCAGGCAATTGCAGATCCGGTTCGACGAGACATCTTAGAATTATTGGCAGATAAACCAATGACCGTTAATGCGGTTGCAGAAAAATTCGAGATCAGCCGACCTGCAATTTCCAAGCATCTTCGGGTGTTAAAAGAGTGTGGTATAATTGAAATTCAGTCTAAGGGAAGAGAACGTTATTGTGAAATAAGACCAACCCAACTCATTCCCGCATTTCTATGGATCGAACAATACAAAAAACTATGGGAAGAACGTATAGACAGTTTCGAGGAATATTTAATTGAACTACAGGCTAACAAAAAAGATAAATAATATGGACGAACTTAAAAAAAGAACTCTCACAATTAAAAAAACTTTTAACGTACCTATCCAACTAGTATGGGATGCATGGACACGTCCGGAACATATACTTCAATGGTGGGGGCCAAAGGGAATGAATACCCGTATCGTTTCCCATGAATTTAGGATAGGAGGATCCTGGGTATTTGCGATGACTATGCCTGACGGCAATGAATTCATTACCGAAGGAGTCTATTCAGAAATTGAGGAACCCTATAAAATTATATCTACTGCTGATTTTAAACCTATGACTGAAGGAGTAGTGATTCAGGCTTTATTTGAAGAAGATGGAGAGCAAACAAACTTTACTTTTAATGTGGTTCATCCCACTGAAGAGTATTGCAAACAGCAGGAAGAAATGGGCCTTTATAATGGATGGGGCTCTACCTTTGAAAGATTAGGAGAATATCTTCACGGTAAAAAATAATCTAAGTATGACCATAAAAATTGTAAAATCTGAAGAAGAATTGACGGCTGCTTGTCGTGTTCTTGTGGAGCTGAGAAATCAATTTACTGCAGAAGATTTAAGGATAAAAGTCAAAAATCAAATTAAGAATGGCTATAGACTGGTAATTGCAGAAAACAACGGAATAATTCAGGGAACTGCAGGATTTGTGATGAGTGAAAAACTAGCCTGGGGAAAGCATATATATATTGATGATCTTATTACTCTTCAACAATACCAGTCATCCGGTGTAGGAAAGGCAATTATTGATTGGATTAAGGACTATGGATCTGAAAATGGGTGCCAACAAATTCATTTGGATTCAGGGGTACAACGATATGATGCTCACCGATTTTACCTCAATCAGGGTTTTATAATTGCCAGCCATCATTTTTCAATTAAGTGAATTAGAATTTATTATTCTTACGATGAGATACAGCGCTTTTGATCATTTTTCCCAAGCTCTTATCTTTTCTTCTTTTTTCTTGCACTGTGGACTCAAAATGTTCTTTCTCTCGCTGTATTTTCATGTAATTTTCATAGGCTGAAGCATCTAATTGATCCTTATCCATGGCTTCTAATACTGCGCATCCCTTTTCATGCTGATGAGTACAATCCTTAAATCTACAATTATTTGCCAAATCCATGATTTGATCAAACGTCATTTCCAACCCATCTGAAGCATCCGCAATGCCTACTTCCCGCATTCCCGGATTATCAATAAGTATACCCCCATTGTCAAGAACCACCAATTCCCGATGTGTAGTTATATGTTTTCCTTTGTGTACACTGGAGCTAATCTCTCCGGTTTTCATATGCTCTCTGCCCGAAAGGTTGTTCAATAGAGTGGATTTACCAACACCAGAGGATCCAAGCAAACAATAAGTTTGCTCTTTTTCAATAAACTTAGCCAATTGATGGTATCCTCCTTTCTTTTGACTGCTAATACAGAATACCGGAATTCCCACCAACCTTTCCTGGACACTTTTTACCAGTTCAGCTAATTCTTCCTCTTTGATTAAATCTGTTTTACTTAACAACAGAACTGGTTTTACCCTGGAGGCATTACAAATGGTTAAATATCGTTCAACCCGATTAAGATTAAAGTCGCGATCTACAGCTTGAACAATCAACCCAACATCTATATTTGTGGCAATTATTTGAACTTGACCGTTGGTACCCACTGCTTGACGTTCCAATATGGAATGTCTTGGATATACAGCATGAATAATTACTTTCCCTTCATCGTATTCTGAAATGGCTACCCAATCTCCAACAGCAGGAAAGTCTAAACGATCTTCTGCCGTATAACGTAAATTACCAATCAGTTCCCCTTCAAATTCTCCCTTATCTGACTTCACTACATACCTTTCACGATGTTCTGAAATTACCCGTCCAATTTCAAAACTGTCTAACCCATTCTCAATTCGATAGGTTTTTAAAGTCTCGTTAAAGCCTAAATTTTCTAATGTTAACTCCATTTTAGAATTCCTTTTAGTTTAATAATCAGATTAACTATAGTCACCATTTGTATTTATATACGGTGAATTTAGAATAATGCACTGATTTGAACCCTGCCAATATTAATAACAGAGTTTTCTCCGGACTTTCTTCCCGCATAGTTCAGATTCATCTGAAGCCCTTTGGCTAATTTATATTGCCAGTTGACGGACCAACGGAAATTATCACCGGGTTGTAACGCTTCCAGCAAGGCATAGCCCAACGCAGTGTTTTCCTCCCCGGTAAAATCAATATCAGAATACGTAAAATTAAGATTGAGAGTGCTTTTTGACACTTTAGAAAAACGAGCAGAGAATACAAAATCATTGAATGTTGCATTTTCAGGAGAATCTTCCGAAAGTACATTTTCTTTGGTACGATAGGTATATAGTGCAGAAATACGAAATGTGTTTTTAGGTTGCCAGGCAAATTCCTGTCCGATTGAATTTCCAACAATTCTATAATTTTTGGCAGTCAGAAAATCAGAGCTTACCTGCTCATTAATTCTTGAGGACAGTATTTTAAAGTTATAGGCTTTTTGGACATTCCATCGAAGGTTTAACTTATATTCTTTCCTGTTCCGGCTTTCAAAGCCTTCGGTTAATAACTGTTTCAACTCTGTATCCAATAAGCTCAGGTCTCCTCCAAACTTTGGATTAGCACGATTATAAAACAGTGTGGATCTAAGAATTTCACGATTTGAAAGCAAATCCTCCTCATCCACTTTCAAAAATGGAATCAATCGGTCTGCTATATCATCACTTGTGATTTTCCGATCAATAGACCAGGAGGTTACATTGGAGAATTTACCCAATACTTTTTTTAATCCTTGTTCTTTTTGCCAACTCCTGGGTGCGGACAAGTTTATTCTGTAATTGAAAATAGTAGCAAAGGCATCAATAAATTCATCTGTTGGCAGAAAGATCTTGGCAAAGTTTCGCTCGTCTGCATTCAAGGCCTCATAGAATTCATTAAGATCCTGTATACCATCTCCGTTTTCATCCCTCCAGGTATGGGTACCTTCCCCAAGTGGTACTTCCAGATAAATAAAATCTCTTTTCAATTCCCTACCCGAACTTACCGCATAACTTAACTCAGTCCTTAAATTCCTCTTAAAGAAAGTTGAGATCCAATCCAGCCGGCCCTGAATAGTCTCCTCCTTTTCATCTTCCTCTGAATTATTTAAGTTTTCAATAACTCTATACGTTGCATTAAAGTTTACCTGATGATTTCTATTGGCCATTGTGGACAAGAAAAAGTTGGTAGTCCTTGAGATATTATTTAATACCAGTTCATTCTGAACAGGTGCATTATCTTCACGATACGTATAATCCACACGAAATCTGGTTTTTAAAGAATCGCTACTTCTAAGATAAAACTCATGAGCCGTAAAATTCATGGCCGTAGAAAGAGAATCATTATTGATTACTTCATTTTGGTCCTGTACAAACCTATATCCTGGAACTACAAAACCTGTATTATAAAAAGCTTCTAAACTAAGTCGGTTCCAATCTGAAGAGGAAAAAGCAGTCTGGTTATTCATCAGAAACAGGTCAGCATTAAGATAAAAATTTCCTAATGATTTTCTAAAATCCAGCGTATGCTGTGAACCTTCTACTTGATTTTCACGCTGCCGGCTGCTTAATTTATAACTAAACTGATTATAAAGGTCTTTTTTTAGTCCAATTGCAGCATTAAATATATGATCCTCCACTAACTCAGTATTTGAGGGTGTATTATTACTCCAATCACGATCAAATTCAATATATCGAAATCGATCTATCGGTTTAAAGTTCTTATTATCAAACTCATAATCAACCTGAGCATTCAACCGATAATTATTAAAAAAATTGAGTTCCTTATCTTCCACCTGATAGCCCAATTTTACCGCAAACCCTTTATTATCTTCGCTGTCTTTATCTGAATATAAATTAACATCCTGATCACTGTAAGCTAATTCTCCAAAAATCTTTTCCTTTTCAGATATTTTGTATTCCAGCCCTGCGACTACCATATTTCTTTTCAATGGAAGAGGAATAATACGCACCGGTTCATATTCCCCCTGGGGTACTCCGTTTACTGGTGATACCCATTCATAGACTCTTCCATTTGCAGTACTGTTTAACAGCGTATAATTCCCATTTTTAATTTGTGAAAATGATGCCCTGTAGAACGCATTTTCAGGATTGGTAGATCGTACCAAAATTCCACTAACAGGGCTACCGTCTAAGGCAACAGTATCCATTTGCTTATACAGTATTTCATTTTCATTAAAACTTATACTGTCGACGGCACTCACCAATGCCTGGGCCAGGCTATCTCCCAGGTCGTTGAAAATTTGTTGATTTTCCTGATTTAGGTCAAAAGTTAAGGGGTTGTTTTTATTATCTTTTTCACTGTAAGCATTGATATATACTTTCAGCTTTTTCCATTCCTGAATATGCCCGGCTTGGAGAATAGTACGATTATAATTCTGCTCTGAATACTCATAATCCACACGTATTCGGGTAAATTTAGTAATCATTACATTTGAATTGAAGGTAATTTCCCCCAAATTATAATCAATAATGTAGTCAAGATTAAATCCTCTTTTAATCTGCCTTCCGTCAATAAAAACACGCTCCGAATTTGCCAGTACCGTAATAAATCGTTCGTTATTTGGTCCTCTAAGCTTATAAGGCCCTGAAACTCCTTCCAATGGCTCTAAAATCACCGAAGCAAATTTACCTTTCCCCAGTGAAAGACTCACCGAAGACTCACCGGTAGAATTCCCAGTATTATATCGGGTATTAAAATGTGCTCCCTGAACATTCTTATAATATCGTTGGAAATAACTTTCAGGATTCTTCAGGACAATATCGCCAACGATAAGCTGTGTATTGTCATTATAGAGCTCAATAAAAACCCGGTCAAATTCCTGCAGTTGCTGAGTATTTCCTTCTGGCTGAAATGGGATATTCTGATCTGAAATTATTGCCCTAATATTTACATCATCGGAAAGCTTTCCTTCCATTTGAAGGTTCAGGCTTGAATTCACAAATACACTTTGATTATTCCCAAAGGAGATTCCACGACTTATGCTTCCTGTTTTTGAGATCTCCTCCGTTCTAAAAAGTTCTTCTTTTTGATAATATCCTCCGTCAAACTTTTGGTGGTTATCGATAATGATACTTGAATCATATTCGTCCAGAGAACGATTATAAGTGCGGTTGTGTAAACTAAAAGGAAAAAACAGATAACATACCTCAACTGAATCAGCAGACAGCTCTGAAAAGCTTATTTTCCCTGTGGATACATCATAAAAATAATCAAGGGGTTCTGAAAATTGCAGAGAACCTGGTTCCACAGTCATAGAGTCCAATACTACTTCATCCGTGGAAACCGTAATCCAACGGCATCTCTTTTGGGAGTATTGAGCTTGAGCTTCCAATACAATCAGAACAAGGAGCATTAACGGTATGAATACCTTGAATTTCATTACATGGCCAGCGGCAGCTCAATAAAAAATGCAGTCCCTTTCATAAGTTCCGATTCAAACCATATGGCTCCACCGGCATGTTCAACTCCTCTTTTTGCAATCGCCAAACCTATGCCTGAACCTTCATTCTTGGTGCTAAAATTTGGAATGAATACTTTATCCTTAATGATAGGATCAATCCCTTCTCCATTATCCTTAACTTTAATAAGTACCTTTTCCTTATCAATTATGTGTAACTCTATTTCAATCTCCGGAGTATTCATACTTTTAACTGATTGAATTCCATTGATGATCAAGTTTGAGAAAATACGATTCATGAGTTTCTCGTCCCCTATTACATATATTTCATTATCTGGAATTTTTAAACTAATGCTATTCTCATTGGAAGAGTAAAGCGAGGATGCTTCACGAATTACCCGGGTTATTTCAAATTTTTCATTTTTTGGTATTGGCATTTTTGCAAATGCCGAGAATGAAGTAGCTATATCGCTCAGGGTATCGACCTGTTGTAGCAAATTATTGATCGGTTGATCAATCATTTCCTTATTCTCCTGATTTGAAAAGGTGCGTTTTAGATGCTGAAGCGTTAGCTTCATAGGAGTAAGTGGATTTTTTATTTCATGGGCAACCTGCTTTGCCATCTCTCGCCATGCTGATTCCTTCTCACTCTGAGCAATGGCATTTTTACTTTCCTCAAGTTTGAGAAGCATCTTGTTATATTCTCCTACCATTAGTCCAATTTCATCATCTGTATCCCATTCAATAGGTTCATTGTACTCAGACAACGTTGTTTTAGATAACTTCTGTGCAATAAACTGTAATGGGGAGGTCAATACTCTGGAGGCCATATAAGAAATGGCCAGGAATATGATAAATACGAAAGTAAAGATATTTATAATATTGGTCAAGCCTGCTATTAGATGAGCATCCAGTTCTTCTTTGGACTCAAAATAGGGAATACCTATCATGGCCATTAGTTCACCGGTTCTAAAGGACTTAACCCCTACATAGGCAGTCTTAAAGAACAACTCCCCCACTTCCTCATTAAGGATCATACGATCATACTTTTGTTCAATAATACCAGAGTAAGCTTCAGGATTAATATACTCAGCCATGAGTCCCTTTTCGTAAATAAGGGGCTGACTTGAAGACAGCAAGTGGCCGGAGGTTTCAAATAAATTAATATCTATCTCAGCAAGACGAGCTATTTGAGTAAGGTGATTCGACAACTGATCAATTTC
>Ga0316204_10007598_pt1 | contig 15711 bp, 8 predicted proteins | sample 6monrhotite_MG_2_FD_205661 | JGI IMG/M metagenome (GOLD analysis project Ga0316204, IMG submission 205661) | Microbial mat bacterial communities from mineral coupon in-situ incubated in ocean water Damariscotta River, Maine, United States -... | ecosystem: Environmental > Aquatic > Marine >... | reverse complement strand
TGAACCTGTCTAAACCAACATACCTTCTTTGCTCTTTGCTCCAGGATCTATAGGCTTCCGGAACCGATTCTTCATGAAAAAACAATGCCGTCATAATTCGGAATAATGAGATTTGACCTTTGTCTCGATAAGGCCCTGAAATTGACAAAATCACTGTCATTGGAAAGTTTGCACCTCACAGGTTGATGTTGTGATGCATTATATTTTATTGTTGCTAAAACTTATAATCACTCTCGATTTGTGTGTTTGGGGCAAAAAGATTTTATTTTTTCTATATCCAAATGCTCACCTATGGTGGCTATAGGGACTAATCAGCGTATTAAGGTCGGTGATAGCCGCGGTGAAAGGACAAGAGTGTTCACTGCATAATCTAGCCGAAAGAGATCCACTGATAGTGGAGTTTATTATAGATGGCGGGGAGTCCGCACGTTCATTTTTCGTTCAAAAATTTCCGATGAGAGTATTTCTTACTTGTCTCGTACTATTTGTTATTGCCCATAGTGCTTTTTCTCAATCACCATTTGTTACCACCTGGCAAACCACTGCATCTGGTGAAAGTATCACTATTCCTACTAAAGGAGGTGGTTACGACTTTACGGTCGATTGGGGTGATGGTTCGGTAGAAAATAATTTAACAGGCAATGCTACTCACAGCTACGCCAGTCCAGGTATATATACGGTATCGGTATCTGGTGATTTTCCACAGATTTACTTCAACAGCTCAGGAGACAAAGACAAGGTTTTAACAGTTGAACAATGGGGGGACACACAATGGAGGTCTATGTCCAATGCCTTTGCAGGTTGTACCAACTTGAACATCACTAACTCATCTATCGACAGTCCAGACCTTTCTGGGGTAACTGATATGACCCGAATGTTCTATGGCGCCACATCCTTCAATGGTGATGTTGCCAGCTGGGATGTATCAGCTGTTAATAAGCTCAACCGAGCCTTTTCCCTGGCTACGAACTTTGATCAGGACATCGGCAACTGGGATGTAAGCAGCGTCACCACTTTCAACAATATGTTTGATGGAGCTTCGGCTTTCAATCAAGACCTTTCAGCATGGAATACCAGCAGCGCTACCAAAATGACCCAGATGTTCAGAAATGCCACGGCTTTCGATCAATCTTTGGCGTTGTGGGACGTGCAGCATGTGACTCATGTAGCCGACATGTTCAAGGATGGTAATCTATCTACCGCTAACTATGATGCCACCTTAAGTGGCTGGGCCAGCCAACCAGCTTTGCAATCAGGTGTTAATTTCAAAGCTGCCGGGCTTAAGTTTTGCACTGCAGAGGCTGACAGACAGCGACTGATCGATGACTTTGGGTGGGTTTTCACCGGTGATAAACGAACAGGCAATTGTCACCCCGAAGATATCTTTATCACCACCTGGCTTACTACTACAGCTAATGAAAGCATCACCATACCCACCAATGGTGGAGGTTATGACTATACTGTAGACTGGGGTGATGGTACGTTAGTCGAAGACCTCACAGGCGATGCCACTCACACCTTTGCTACTGCCGGTGTCCATACCATTCAGGTCTACGGAGATTTTCCTCAGATATTCTTCAACAACGAAGGGGATAAGGACAAGATCCTGACCATCGAACAGTGGGGAGCTTTGCAGTGGAGGTCAATGTCCAATGCCTTTGCGGGTTGTACCAATTTGAATATCACGAATCCATCCATCGACAGTCCCGACCTTTCCGGAGTAACTGACATGACCAGAATGTTTAATGATGCTACCTCCTTCAATGGTGACATCACTGGCTGGGATGTGAGCACAATAAAGAAGTTCAATCGAACCTTTTCAGGTGCCATTACCTTCAACCAACCCTTAGGTGTGTGGGACGTAAGCAGCGCAGAATCCATGATACATATGTTCAGTTACGCCACCAGCTTTGATCAGCCTCTTTTTAGCTGGAATGTCAGTAGTGTGAGCTTATTCAACAACATGTTTGACGGAGCAATGGCTTTCAACCAAGACCTTTCTGGTTGGAATATGGTAAGTGCTACTAAACTAAATAACATGTTCAGAACTGCTACCGCTTTTGATCAGTCTCTGGGCGATTGGAATATTCAAAACGTGACCCATGCCTCAGACATGTTCAGAGATGGCAACCTTTCTACTGCCAATTATGATGCAACCTTATCAGGCTGGGCTGCACAACCCACTTTGCAGGCCAATGTTAATTTTAAAGCAACAGGACTCAAATTTTGTGTAGCGGAAGCAGACAGGCAAAAGATAATCGATGATTTTGGCTGGGTATTTACAGGTGACAAACGTACTGGTAATTGCCATCCTGAAGACATTTTTATCACCACCTGGCGCACCACCACCGATAATGAAAGTATTACCATCCCTACCAGAAATGGAGGTTACGACTATTCAGTAGACTGGGGTGATGGCAGCCTGGATGAAAATATCACAGGCGATGCCAGCCATACTTTTGCTACAGCTGGCGTCCATACCATTCAGGTATATGGAGATTTTCCACAGATCTATTTCAACAACTCGGGCGATAAAGACAAGATTCTGACCATTGAACAATGGGGAGGCTTACAGTGGCGGTCTATGTCCAATGCTTTTGCTGGTTGTACCAATCTGAATATTACTAATCCGACAATAGACAGTCCGGATCTTTCCGGAGTTACAGACATGACCCGGATGTTTTATGCTGCTACAGCTTTCAATGGCAATGTCACCAATTGGGATTTAAGTACAGTGACCAAGCTCACTCGCACCTTTTCTGAGGCTGCAAACTTTAACCAAGCAATTGGTGGTTGGAATGTTAGCAATGTTACGCTGTTCACCAATATGTTTGATGGGGCCACGAGCTTCAACCAGGACCTCTCTGCCTGGAACACCGCCAGTGCTACTAAAATGAACCAGATGTTCAGAGATGCTATTGCGTTTGATCAGTCCTTAGGGCAATGGAACATGCAGTTTGTTACTCATGCCTCAGAGATGTTCAGAGATGGTAATCTTTCTACCTCCAACTATGATGCAACCTTATCAGGATGGGCTGCACAACCTACTTTACAACCTGGAGTGAACTTTAAAGCCACAGGTCTCGAATTCTGTGCTTCGGAAGTAGATAGGCAAAAGATAATCGATGATTTTGGCTGGATTTTTACTGGTGATGCCAAAGAAGCGGGTTGTGTAAATACCAAGCCATTCATCACCACCTGGGAAACCACCGCAGCCAGTGAGAGTATCACCATTCCTACCAAGGGAGAAGGATACAACTATTCGGTAGATTGGGGTGATGGTATTCAGGAAAGTAACCTGACAGGAGATGCCACCCATACCTATGAAGATGCCGGAGTGCATGACGTGTCTATTAACGGAGAATTTCCACAAATCCATTTCAACAATGAAGGTGATAAGGATAAGATACTCACCGTAGAACAATGGGGCGATGTGGAATGGACCTCAATGGAAAATGCATTCAGTGGTTGTAGTAAATTGAACATTACCAATCCGGAGATTGATTCACCCGACCTCACTTTGGTTACCAGTACCAACAACATGTTTAGCCAGGCTACTGCATTTGATGGTGAAATTGGCGCCTGGGATGTGAGCAATGTGAGTACCATGGATGGTATGTTCTCCAATGCCGCTTCATTCAATGCAGATATTAGCGAATGGGATGTAAGTGGTGTCACTCAAATGGACGACATGTTCGAAGGAGCTGCCTCATTTGATCAGCCACTAGGCGATTGGAACCTGAGCAGCCTGGAAGAGCCCGAGATTGTATTTAATGAATCGGGCCTGTCTGTCACCAGTTATGACGCTACTTTGAGAGACTGGGTGCTCTTAGGTACTGCTCCTGCCAATGCCACGCTTCAGGCCAATGGCCTCACCTATTGCGGCTCTGAGGCCTATCGTCAGACGTTGATCGATGACTATGGTTGGACCATTATTGGCGATGCCCCATCGGCCACTTGCAATGACAAACCCTGGCAATTGACTTTTGGTGGTACCAGCAGCGATACGGACGTGCACACCCTCAGAACCAACGATGGTGGATTTTTGGTGTCTACCAGCTCCAAATCAGGCATTGGCGGTACCAAGACTACGGCAAATCGTGGTGGCTGGGACTGGTGGACTTTCAAGGTGGACAGTGAAGGAAATATAGAATGGGAAATTGACCTTGGCAATGCCTCGGAGGATGGTCAACGGACCCGGAGCCTTCAGACGCAAGACGGCCATTACCTGATGGCAGGCCACATCATTTCTGATGAAACGGATCAGATCAATACCCCATCAAAAGGAGCACGGGATATTTTCCTCATTAAGGTAAGTGCGGATGATCAAAGCACAATTTGGCAGGCCCGCCTTGGTGGTAATTCCAACGATATTCCCTACGACCTTGTGGAAATGCCCAATGGCGATATCGTTGTAGGTGGTTATACTACCTCTACCGATATACCCGGCCACCCCAATATGGGCTCACTGGATTTGTATGTTGCCAGGCTCAATGCACAAGGCTCATTGCTATGGGAACAAACCCATGGGGGGAACAACTTCGAATCGGCTGACCGGCTTATTGCTTCACCCAATGGTGGTGTATATATTGGTGGTTATACGCGCTCTACTGACCTTGGAAATATTAATAATGGCGATTTCGACTACTGGTTGATGGAGTTGGATGCCAATGGTGATATGCTTTGGGATAAGCTCTACGGTGGTGGTGCTTTGGATGCCATCAGGGCCATTGCGCTTGACGGAAATGGTAACATCATTGTAGCCGGAGAATCCTATTCTTCTGCTGGTGGTACCAAATCAGAAGCCTCATATGGCAAGCAAGACATGTGGGTAGTCAAAACCACTTCACAAGGTGACCTGATTTGGGAAAAAACCCTGGGAGCAGCAGAATATGAGATGGCCACCGATATACAGGTATTGCCCAATAACGAATTGATAGTGGGAGGCTATTCAAATTCTCCTGTACAGGGTATGCGTACAGCCACCCATTATGGAGGACTCGATTTCTGGTTATTGCGCCTCACCACTGATGGAGCACTAACCTGGCAGACATCTTTTGGTGGAAGCGGTAGTGATGGAGGCTTTGAGCTGGTGGCATATGATGAAGATTCTCAACACCTGACTTTTACCGGGGAATTTAGCCAGGGGCAGTCGGGTACCATTACTGAAGCAGGTTATGGTAGCTCAGACCCATTGATTGTCAATATGGGGATAGCTCAACCGAGAGATTTTTATGCAATTGGCAGTGGCGACTGGAATGATGGTGCCATCTGGTCCTTAGCACCTGGAGGTCCTCCTGTCAATGAGGTGCCGGACGAAACGGACTCTGTGGAAATTGATGGTTTTGAAGTACAGCTTTCAGGAAATGCTCAATGCAGTTCCGTTAAAATAGGGCGGTCGACCAGTACAAAACTTTGGGTAAATGGACCGTCTGCTCACTTAGTAGTGTTTGGTGATGTTCTAATGGTGCAGACCGCAGTTTCCGGTCAATCTGTGTTGTCTGTCAACAATGGAGGCAGGCTCGAATGTAGGTGAAAGCTTGAGAATTTAAGTTTCTAAAGAATTGATCATGTGCAAAGCAGCCTTGTATACTTAGTTCCAAAAGGCCTCTTTGTCTTCTTCTTTGAAGGTGGCTTTCTTTAAGGCTTCGTTCATGTGCTTTAGCCAATGTGTAGCCTCTTTTTCTCCTGTTTTCCATTGAAAATGCCTGTACCTGAGCATGGGGTGTCCGCGTTCGTCAGTATAGGTCTTTCGCCCTCCTAAAGACATAATCAAGAAGAGTTTCAGACGATTTTTGCAGTCAGGAAGTCTAGAGGGTAGAGTTTTCTGATCAGCTCGTCTTTCTCCACCAGGCAAAGAGCCTTAACCCTAGATGGGGATTCAGGTTTGGGTTCAGATTAAACTAACTCAATTCGCTAATTCCACCCGCCCCGTGTTCTTCACATGCAGCGCTTTGTCAGAAGTGGTATTTCCATCTCCCTTCTTAATAATCATGTTTCCAAATACCTTGAGGTGGGCATTACTTCCATCTACAATCAGTTGGCCGGCAGGTGCCTGATTGATCGTCACTATTCCGCTCTCCTGATAGGAGTCTACCGTTACCGTGTGTTCTTTGATAATTACTTCATCCTGGCTGGATGGTGTCTGGTTAATGGAGGAACCATTCTCAGAAGTAGACCAGGTGGCAGGGTCGTTCCAGTTACCATCGGCTATGGCATAAAATGTTCGAGGCCCATCTACATTGTCAATCCATAGTGAATAAGTGCCCGGAACATTGGGCACAGCCGCAATGTAATAGTCATTGCCAACTGTAAGGCTGCTGTTGTTCAGGGTGTTGTAAGAATAGCCCATATAAGTGAAGTTGTCATCAAAAAGCTCAATTCTTACCTGTCCTGCTGTTCCCTTTACACCACCTGAATAAATACTGGCCTCAAGATTAGCTGACTCTGCCGTAAACTTAAACCAGGCATCGGCATGATAACTGTAATTCGGTGTCCCGGGCCTGTCTGGTGAAAAATCTGTATTGTCGAGTCCGGCATCTCCCGAATACCAGTCGTCCGGATTGTCTATTAATGTTGGACTGGTTCTGAAATCATTGGTCGTACCCGGGTGGATACTCAAGGCAAATTTGCCTTCTGCTTCGCCTCCATCTACCGAAATGTAGTACACTTCACCTACTGTCAAGCCTTGTATTTGCTGGCCGGTAACCGGAGAATTGTACCAAACTGATCGCTTATTAGTAATCATGTTGAAGCTACTGTCAAATATTTTGAGGTAGGTGAGTCCAATGGAACCCTGATCAAAAGCTTTGACCTCATACACATCTGATTCTGCGGTGAACTTAAACCACACCGCCTTGGCCCAGCCACCAGGTCCGGGCACATCTCTTGTAGCGTCTACTGAGGTGAATTCCTGGTCTGCCGATCTCCAGGTACCGAGTCCAGTCAGGTCTGTGGCATGGGCCACATAGTCGTTGCTTACCTCATTGCTTACATGCAGCTTAAAAGTTCCGGCATCGCTTTGGTTGGCAGTGGCTACGCCTATGTAATAAGTATCACCTATTGTGAGGTCATCTTTATACACCCCATGGTTGGGCAGCCCCCAGCGATAGGTCACATTGTACTTGGCAGAAGTAGAGGTTAACAGGTTTTGATTGGCATCAAACAAGTACACCTTGGTTTCATACATATCACCCCTCGTACCACCACTTAGTACTTTTACTTCAGCCTCCGGGGTGTCAGCCACAAACTTGAACCACACGGCAGGCCGGTCGTTCAAGGGTGCGCCAGCAGTAGAATTGATGTTGGAAAAGCCGGCATTGGCTGAGTACCATTCATTCAGGTCGGTAAGCATTAGTGCATCATCCCAGTGGTTGTTCGCTGGAGCGCTGGTCTCATTGCTAACGTCTAGCCCATAGCTACCACCGGCATATTGAGCGGCAACGGTCAGATAGTATTTTTCACCCACCACCAGGCCGCTGGTCACCAGTTTATCCTCATCCCACTGGAGCAAGTCCAAATTTTCTGAGTAGAGGTGTAGGCGCGGATTACTCAGGGTACCGTATTGCCCTCCTCTGAATAATTCGGCCTTCAATTCATTGGTAGTAGCTGTAAATTCATACCAGGCATCGTTGGTCCAGTACCTTTTGCCATTGTGCATACTGTTCATTTCGGGGCTACGCGGGCTGTCAACACCATAATCGAAATTAGAACGTGCTGCATCTCCGGAATACCACTGCTGTTGATGTGGAATGTTCTCTGCACGCATTAACCAGTCATTGCTGATCTGGTCATTCATATAGATGCTGAAAGTGGCATAGGGATTATAATTGGTCATGGAGATATAGTAGGTATCTCCGACCTGTAAGTTGTCATTGGCAAAACCAACCACATGCACATCGTAAAAGAATGAGGTATTATGTTTAATGATGTTCATGTTTTCATCAAAAAGCCGCACATTAAAGTAACTGGCCGTGCCTTTAGGTCCATAACCATATTGGAATTTTGCCCCCCCTGCCAGAATTTTAAATTCAATTTCGGTACTCTGTGCGTCAAACTTAAACCATACATCATCCAGGTAATGATCATTGTCGAGGGGCTGAGGCGAGTCTTGGGTAGCTCCATGTGTAGAAAACTCAGCATCTTGTGAGTAATAGGGGAAGGTGACACCAGATAGATCATGTGCACCTTCAATCCAATCATTGGTAAGCTCATCATTCATATACAGGGTAAATGTTCCTGAAGTACTGCTCGATATGACTATGTAGTAGTCATCACCCACCACCAGGTTTTTACCGAGTAACCCGGCATTTGGTACATTATACCAGGTGGCTCTTTTGTCGGCCAGCAGGTTGTCCTGATCGTCAAACAAGTACAAGTGGGGTAATACTATGTTGCCTCGAGTACCGGTCATGAACGTTTTGATTTCCATCACATTTGCAGTGGCAGTAAACTTGAACCAGACATCATTGTTGTTGTTCAAACCCAGACCAGTGGTATAAGTGGCTCCTACATTGGTGTACGCTGCATCTGCTGATATCCAGTCATTGAAGTCGGTCAATACGGTGGCATTAGACTGCAAGTCATTGACAGGCACCTGGGCCTTGAGTTGAGAAGTGTTAAGTAGGAGGAGAGATAGGGCTATGCCTATTGAGTTAATGATGTTTTTACGCATTGCAATCAGGTCTTAAGGTCTGTTATCCTTTAGTGCCTGATAGTAGTGAATGGTGAGCAAAAAAATCTGACTTTAAATCAGCTGTTAATCATGTGCAAAGCCGCCTTGTATACATAGTTCCAAAAGGCCTCTTTGTCTTCTTCTTTGAAGGTGGCTTTCTTCAAGGCTTCGTTCATGTGCTTTAGCCAATGTGTAGCTTCTTTTTCTCCTATTTTCCATTGAAAATGCCTGCGCCTGAGCATGGGGTGCTCGGCATGTCGAGGTAAGAGAAAAGTTTCGCACCAAAAACATAGCGTTGATTCTTGCGTAGGTGCAAAAATGATTTAATCAAGCGTTTTCAGCCGTTCATATTCCTTCAATACCTTGACGACATCTTCATCATTGTTGAGGTTGATGGGGTTTTTCATTATGAAACTCTTAATGTCTTTTTTCTCGTCTTCAAGTAGCTCAAAAAGATTTTTTCTACTCTTTCTTCTAAGCGATTTCCAAGTTCCTTCATAGTTGATTACGAGTCTGTCAACTTCTCTTCTGGAAAGTGCATTGCGCTCCGATCTAAAACTATCTTTATTCAAGTTAGCGGGAACCTCTTGAGTAGGCTCAAATGTACTGGTGACCATGGCTTCTCCAACAGACATAGGAGCAGTACCGACAACTACTGAATTGGCGTCATGTCTTCTAACCAAACTGAAGTGTTTGTCACTCTGGTAGATCATTTCTACCAGGTTCAATCCTACATAACCAACTTCGTTTCTGAGCGCAACCAGCATGAAATGATGATGGTTTTCGCCCGAGGTCAAACGCATCTCTTTCACCTGGCTTTCGGAGTAAGTATAGACCTGGTCTGCCACTTTTACTTGAACCACATGGTTTCGAATGTTGTAATTGGCTTCACCCTTCAGGCTGCTGCCATCCATCAGTTTTAGGTGAGCTTCAAACCAGGTGTTTTGGCGAGTTTGAGCATTGGCTGAGCTGGCAAAAATAATGGTAAAGAGTAAAAGAAAGGATGCGGCCTTTTTCATACTGAAGAATTTAATTGAACGATCTAGGTTATTAAAACCCTAAAAATTGAGAAAGGGTTTTGTCCTTGGTGGCTACTCGGCCTCGATTATTGATTAATCATATGCAAAGCCGCCTTGTATACATAGTTCCAAAAGGCCTCTTTGTCTTCTTCTTTGAAAGTGGCCTTCTTAAGGGCCTCATTCATGTGCTTTAGCCAATGGGTAGCCTCTTTTTCACCAATTTTCCATTGAAAATGCCTGCGCCTGAGCATAGGGTGTCCGCGTTCGTCAGTATAGGTTTTTCTACCACCCAATGACATAATCAAGAAGAGTTTCAGACGGTTTTTAGCAGGAAGCAGGTCTTCAGGATATAGCTTCCTAATCAACTCATCCTTTTCTACCTCCTCATAAAAGTCATCTACCAGTTGCAGAATATTTTCTTCGCCAATGCGGTCATAAAGGGTTTCTTGTTCCATCAGACTTTTGCCAATGCTTGTTCAAAGTCTTTTAACAAATCTTGTGTGTTTTCAATTCCCGAAGACAGGCGAATCATGGCAGGCGTTATGCCTACGGCTTCTCTATCGGACTGACTCATGTTAGAAGCGGTCATGGTATAAGGGTGGCAGGCGAGTGTTTCAGTGCTGCCCAGGCTCACGGCCAGGCAGGCCAATTGGAGTGCGTTTAAAAAGCGGAAGGCTTCCGCTTCCCCACCTTGTACATTAAAGGCCAGCATGGCACCGCCAGAGCTGTATTGCTTTTTAAACAGCTCATAGCCAGTATCTCCGGGCTGAAGCAAACCCACATAAAATACCTCAGTCACTTTGGGGTGATTCTTTAGCATCTTGGCCAGTGCCTCTGCGTTATTGGCCTGCTTTTCCATGCGCAGGTAAATGGTTTCGAGGCTGCGACTAATCAACCATGAGGTCCATGGTGAGGCCATGCAGCCAAGTTTACTCCTCATACCCTTGATGCGGTATACCAGGTCTGCCTTTCCCGAACAAGCCCCTGCTATAATGTCGCTGTGTCCGCCAATGTACTTGGTAGCGGAATACAGCGCCAGGTCCGCACCATGCTCCAGCGGCTTCTGCCATAAGGGCCCCATATAGGTATTGTCTACCACCAAGGCGGGGCGATCATCCCCCTTGCCAAAAGTCTCAGCCACCTCGCGCATCATATTTATGTCCATTAGCGAGTTGGTAGGGTTGGCAGGCGTCTCCAGGTAAATAAGGGATAGCCTATTGGCTCTGGGGTGGGCGTTGATGCGGGCCTCCACGGCTGCTTTTTCCATATCGGCCGTTACCTCCAGGTATGCAATGTCATATTTGGGCAGGGTGTTTTTGATAAAGGAATCGGTACCCCCATAAAGTGGGAAAGACATGACTAGCAAATCGCCAGCCCTGCAACATTCGAGTATAGTGGTGGTGATGGCCGCCATACCACTTTCAAAAAAAGCGGCATCTTCTCCGCCATCTAACAGTGCCAGTCGTTTTTCAGCCGTCACCAGGTTGGGGTGGTTCAGGCGGGTATAAATCAGGCTATTGTTCTTCTCGTCAATGTCACCATCTCCATATACTTTCTCGAAAAAGGCTTTGCCTTCTTCAGCGGTATTAAAAACGAATGTAGATGTTTGAAAAATTGGATTCTTGATGGAGTTTCTAACCAGTTTAGGATCATGTCCGGCACTCATCATCAGACTTTCCGGACTAAACTCATCGTGATTTTCGCTCATTCTTTTTTAGATCTTACCTTTAGCGAGGTGCCTTCCTGACTGATCACCACCACCTTGTCGCCTTTTTCTATGTATTCACCGCGAGTATAAGCATCATACAGTTGATCTTCAATCTCAATTCTACCACTGGGGCGCAGTATGGTAAATGCCGTGCCTTCTCTGCCCATCAGGTCTTCTGTATATGAGGTAGAAGTAAAGCCCTCATCACTGTTCTGAGTGTCTACCAGGGCCACTCGTTTGAACATATTGCTTTTGGTAAACCGATAGCCAATGACGAATAACAAGATGATGGAGCCTACCATACCTCCCAACACTACAGAAGCAGCAATCACAATGTCACTGCTATCTACGAAGTCAAAATCAAAGGCATCATTGGCCAGCATCATGAATATAAGTGAACCTACCACGGCACCAATGCCCAGAATACCGGCTACGCCAAAGCCAGGTATGACAAAGACTTCCAGGGCAATGAGCGCCAAACCGGCAACAAAAACGGCAATCTCCCAGCTTTCGGCCAGGCCGTTCAAGTAGTAGGGCACCAGGTACATGACCAGGGCCACTCCGGCTGCAGCCAATGGAAAACCCACACCGGGGGTCTGCAATTCAAAGAAAATGCCGCCCGTGATCACCAAAATAAGAATGCTACTGACAGCTGGATTCAGAAAGAAGGCAATTACCCGCTCGGTAGCGGAAAGGCCGTATTCTATAAGCTCATAATCAACAATGTTATTCTTTTCGAGGATGTCCTGAATGCTGGCCACCTCTTTTTCACAATAGCCGTTTTTGATGGCTTCTGTAGTGGTAAAGGTCACAATCTTGCCAGCTTCGGTTACCCCTTCAATTTCCACCCGGTCATCAACCATGCCCTCGGCAATCAGCGGGTCACGGCCGGTTTCTTCAGCCGTAGAACGCATGATCGAACGCATGTAAGACTGGTACTTGTCAGGTGCAGCGGCACCATCTGCGGTCACCACTGTGGCGGCTCCAATATTGGCACCAGGCACCATGTAAATGCTATCGCAGGCAATGGAGATAAGCGCACCTGCTGAAGCCGCATCGTTATTGATGTACACCCAAACTGGCTTTTCGTATTCCAGAATACGCGTGCGAATGTCGTTGGCATCGCTAACTGCCCCGCCATAAGTGTCCATGTTTACTATCACGATGTCGGCATTTTCATCAGTGGCTTGTTGTAGGGCCAGGTCTACATACCGATTCATACGAGGGTCAATGTCGTCCCTAATCTCCAAAACAAATACCCTGAGGGTACCTTCCTGGTACTCTTGCCACTCGGCCATGGCAGTAGCCGATGCCAATAGTAATAATGACATAACCCAAATGGACCTGAGAATTGGTCTGATTTCTTTGTTACCCGATGCTTTCATCTATTTTTGCTTAAGAACGCCAAGAAGGCCCTTTGGCCCAGAGCGTATTAAAGTACGAATAAACCCAGTGTCGAAGAAATTGCAACTTCATTTTTCGCACGCCTTTCAAGGCGACATCTGGCAACAAAGTCTTTCGGGTCCTTGTTTGCTCATCACTTCTCGTGACCATGAAGCCTTGCAAGTGAGCTTTTCATTGCTTCATCTACCCGATGGCCAATTTTGGTTTGAGGGCATGACTTTTGACGAACCCTGGTGGATTGATGTGTATCATTTTTATGACCAAACCATAGTCTTTCAGGTTTATGAAGACAGCAATGACATAGAGCAGAAATCGTATTTAGCCATCGATATCCATGATCATGAAGTCATCTGGACTATGGACAAAGTAGCTGCTACCGGTAGGCATGGTCATTATCTGCAGTTAAAGTCGCTGGAGGCTGGAGACGTGCTGTTTTACCTCGATGTCCGCAGTGGTGAGACCTTCACTTCCATGCCCGAAAATAATTCGGATGAGGCTATATCTGAAGGGCTACGCCATCCGTTGCTATATACAGAAGAGAGTCCTTTTTTTGACACCATCAAGGCATTTGGCTCTAAAAAACTTGGAAAAGACATTGTGGGTGCCTGCAATTACCTGGAACATAATCAGCTGGTTTTTTTGGCCTATCATTACCCGAAAGCAGACTTGCAAGTCAATGAGCTGGTCGTATTAAATCATGCCTCTAAACCCATATTGCAAAGGGTACTACATGAGGGCAATAGTGGCCTGGTGGCTGATGCTTTTTTTATCGCCCATGAACAACTTATATTTGTTGAAGGCAAAAACACATTGAATAGCTATATAATTAACAATTGATGATCAAAAGACTGTTGGTATTGGTAATGCTGCTAGCCCTGGTTGATACCGCTGTGGGGCAGGCCGATTCGTTGGGGATTGAAAAGAGGGGAGAACAGGTGCTTGTGATACATAAAGTAAAGTCTGGGCAAACCCTGTATGCCCTGGCCAGGCGATATGCTACCTCTGTGAAGCAAATCAATGATGCCAATCCAGCACTGCAACAGGGTTTGAAGGTAGGTCAGACATTGAAGATACCTTATGGCAAACCTTTAGTAGTAACCAAAGTATCTCAACCTGCAAAGACCCATACCGTGAAAGCCGGAGAAACTTTGTATGCTATCAGCAGGCAGTATAATGTGAGTGTAGATGAGATTAAAAAGTTGAACAAGCTTTCATCTAATGCCCTGGCCCTTGGACAAAAGTTGATAGTAGAGGAAGCTGTAGTGGCTGAAACAGCAGTAGAGGTACCCGCAGCCGACCCCATTCCAGTTACCGAACAACCTACTCCAACGGCAGAGACGTCTAATAACGCCAATTCCAACACAGAATCAGAGCCAGAGACAAGTATCCCTGTAGACAGTACTACTCAAGAAACAACTACAGTTGATTTACCTGCCCCTGTAGATACTACAGCTCAAACCGAGACAGAGCCCATAAGCTACAACGGTACGGCATTTACAGAAGTGAAAGAAGAAGGAGTTGCTGAGCTGATAGAGGAAGAAGAGCCTACCAGTAAATTTCTGGCCTTGCACAAAACCGCTAAGGTGGGTACAGTAATCAAAATCAGAAATTTGAAAAACGACCTGGCAGTATACGTACGCGTAGTAGGCAATATTCCAGAAACGGCCGATAACGACAACATTCTGATCAAAATCAACAAGCGGGCCCACGATCAACTCAAAGCTTTTGATCCACGGTTGAGAGTAGAGCTAAGCTATTTTCAGTAGCGAAAAAATTAATAATTCTTGATGACCTCCTTAAAGGGGTAGGTACTACCATACGAGTTAATTCAACTGAACTTCGTATGATCAATTTTAATGTGGCTAAACCAAGGGCGATTACTTGGTGGCTCAGCGTTCTGCTCCTCTTCATTTCTTCTTTCACTGCATTTGCTCAAGCTCCGGCCAATGATGACAAGGCCAATGCTGTTCTATTCACCTTTGATGGTAATGGTGAGTTTGAAACCAGTCCCGCTCAATACACAACTGTAGATGCTACGGCAGATGGTCCGACACCTGCGAATTGGGCATCACACAATAGGAATGTTTGGTTTGAGTTTGAGGCTAACAGCACAGAGGTGAGTGTATTGCTAGAGACAGGTGTTGATCCTGGCACAGGTGTGACTATGGGTACGATTCAACGCCCTTTGCTTGTCCTCTACAGGAAATCTGACAATCTAGAGCTAGCCAGTTCAATTTACAATGGCAACCAGGTAAACATTGGTTTGTCATCCGACCAACTGGTCTCCGGAGAAGACTATTATATATCAGTTGACAATTCCCCGGACCACCTCTCTTATGCAGGTAGTTTTACCCTTATTGTAGCGAATGAGGCGAGTCATGATATTAAGGAACGTGCGGTAGCTGTATCCTTTGATGCTAGTGGGAAGTTTGAAACAGGGCCAGCACAATACACGACCGCGATAGGTACTCCGGATGGTCCAACGCCTGCAAAATGGTCATCACACAATAGGAATGTTTGGTTTGAGTTTGAGGCCAACAGCACAGAAGTGAGTGTATTGTTAGAGACAGGGGTTGATCCTGGCACAGGTGTGACTATGGGTACGATTCAACGCCCTTTGCTGACCCTCTACAGGAAATCTGACAATCTAGAGTTAGCCAGTTCGATTTACAATGGCAACCAGGTAAACATTGGTTTGTCATCCGACCAACTTACCTCTGGAGAAGACTATTATATATCAGTTGACAATGCCACGGACCATTTCGCTTATACAGGTAGCTTTACTCTGACAGCAAAGAATGAGGCGAGTCATGATTTTAGAGACCATGCGGTAGCTTTATCCTTTGATGCTAGTGGGAAGTTTGAAACAGGGCCAGCACAATACACGACCGCGATAGGCACCCCGG
>Ga0316204_10007597_pt1 | contig 15711 bp, 14 predicted proteins | sample 6monrhotite_MG_2_FD_205661 | JGI IMG/M metagenome (GOLD analysis project Ga0316204, IMG submission 205661) | Microbial mat bacterial communities from mineral coupon in-situ incubated in ocean water Damariscotta River, Maine, United States -... | ecosystem: Environmental > Aquatic > Marine >... | reverse complement strand
TAGGTTTTGCAATACTCATCTCATTATCGTTTAAAATGATAACCATCGGATATTTACGTTCACCCAGTTCATTCAGTGCTTCATAGACCATACCTGCTGTCATAGAACCATCACCTATCATCATAACTGGCACTCTATCCTCACCCTTCAGGGCTATCGCTTTTGCAGCACCAACACCTAAAGATATAGAGGTTGATGAATGTCCTGCAACATAATAGTCAGCTTCTGATTCAGAAGGCTTAGTATAACCACACAGGCCATCAAACTGACGAAGTGTCTCAAAGTCATCCCAACGCCCTGTTATAAGTTTATGTGCATATGCTTGATGGGACACATCAAATATAAAAGGATCTTTCTCAACATCAAAAACAACATGCATCGCAACAATCAGTTCCGTCGCACCCAGAGTTGAACTTAAGTGTCCACCATTTTTACTTACTACATCAATAATTCGTTCGCGTATATTTTCACAAAGAACATCACGTTCTTGCGTATTCATTTCTTTTACATTTATCATACTATATAATTTCTTTCTTAACTTGCTTCTTATTTTCCAAGAGCAGCACTTTTTACACGCTCAAATCGTTTCATTATATCGCCGTCAATATTACCAGCGTCACTTAACACAACAACGCCGCCATTACTCACAGCGTTATCTGAGATAATTTTTATATTTTCTAAGGTGCCTAAACTCTGTTCAAGCGCAACCTTGTCATTTGGATTGACCTTAATGGTCACTTGAGATGAAGTCTGTATCTGTGCGATAAGGTCTTGTGCTAAAGTAGTAGCGATTTGATTTGAATTTTCTGAAGTCTCAACTAAAATCACTTCTTTGGCAATATCTATGGCGGCATGGATAAGTTCTTCTTTAATACCGGCGATAGAAGAAGAGAACTCTTCCGTACTTTTCTCTAATGTCTCAACAGAAGAAGAGAACTGCTGCATTAAGGCAGAATGTTCAGCTTGAACATGTGCTTCTGCTTCTTTAATACCTTCAAGTTTTCCTGCTTCAAATGCTTCACTCTTTGCCGTTTCTACTGCGAGTTTATATTCTTCTTCTTTTGATTCAAGTTTCATCTGCATTTTTATGAAATTTGAAGACATCTCATCTGTTTTTTTAAGTAAAGACTCTATTAACTCATCTTTTGAAGAGCGAGATAAAGAGTTTTCATGTTCAACAGGTGCCTCTGCCTGAACCTCTTCAACTGCAGGAGGTGTCACCTCACTCATAACTTCATTTTTAACAAATTCATCATCACTTTTAACCAAAACTGAAGAGCTGCTTACTTCTGAGGGAAGCACTTTAAAGTTGTACTTATTGATAATATGACCATTAGTTTCGTTTTCAGAGATTACCGTTTGCATCTTTACTCAATCATCTCTTCAGATTCACCCACTTGTAAGATACCTTGTTCTGCAAGCTGCTGAACGGCTTCAACAATCTTACGCTGTGAACCTTCAACATCTTTCATCTTAACCGCACCAAGGAATTGCATCTCTTCTTCAAATGCCAATCTAGCACGTTCAGACATATTGGAGAAAAATTTCTCTTTTAACTCTTCAGGTGCAGATTTAAGAGCAAGCATAAGTTCTTTTTTATCAACTGTCTTCAAGATCTCACGTACACCATTATTGTCAAGTGAAACAATATCTTCAAAGGTAAACATCATCTCTTTGATTGAAGAAGCAAGCTGTTCATCGATCTGTTCGATGTGAGAAAGTGTCCCTTTAGAAGCTTTCGCTCCCAGTCTATTAAAGATATCAGCAACCGCACGCGGACCACCGACTTCGACTTTGTAAGAAGCAAGTGATTCAAGTTTAGACTCAAGCACTGCTGATACACGTTTAATGACTGAAGGTGATATATCACCTAGTTTTGCCATACGCATTGCTACTTCAGCTCTTAAATCATCTGAGAAAAAGCCCAACGTTTCAGCAGCAGATGTTGCATCCATATGTGCCAAAATAAGAGCAATAGTTTGTGGATGTTCATTCACAATAAAGTCAGAAAGTTGTTGAGGCTTAATCTTGGCAAGATAAGCAAAGTTCTGTGTAGACTGCATACTTTTTGAAAGTCTATCAAGTACTTTTTTAGCCTCATCTGCACCAAGTGCTTTGTGCAAGATCTCTCTTGCATATTCTAAACCACCACTAGTAATGTATTGATTTGATTGAAAAATGGCATAAAACTCTTCTAGTACCGCTGTAGCAATACTTCTTTCAACTGACTTAGATGCTGCAATAAATTTTGAGATCTCTGTTATCGCTTCAACACTTAGGTTTGAAAACACAGCAGCTGTCGCTTCTTCACCTAATTGTAGAAGCAAGATGGCTACTTTTTCAGCCATGTTCATCTCATCAAATTGCGCTTGTTGTGTTGGTGTAAGTTTCATTTTTTATCCCTACTCGGTTGCTGAAGCCATCTTTTTCGCTAAATCACCCATAGCGTCAATTCCACCTAGCTCTTCATCCATTAATGCTTGAATGAGTGAGGCCAACTCTTCTGGTTTCTCTTCCGCAATATCTCTTACTTTTTCTAATAATACATCATACTTGAGTTCATCTTCATTAAAGTTTTCACCCACACCCAGTTGATCCTCAACTTTCTTACGCATCTGCTGAACCCGTTCAACTAGATTGTCTTCTTCGTCATCATCAATATCAAGAACAGGACGTTCCATCTCATCTTCTTCTCTAGAAAACTCGAGCATACGTTCTGCAAAAGGAGTAATAAGCTTTTTGTAAACAATAAATAAGATCAAACCAACAACTAATAGTTTGAACACTTCACCAAACGGTGTAATATACACTTCAATGAAACCATTCACTTTACCCGCTAAATGTTCTTTAGGAACTTTCAAGACTTCAAACTGAAAACTTCTTACTGTAACTAAGTCCCCTCTGTTAACATTAATACCAATAGCTTGCTGTACTAAAGAAGAGATCGCTTCTAAATCACTGTCGCCTCTGTCTACATATTCCAGTTCATCAATCGGATTTCCATCTGCATCTACTTTGTTTTTGTACTTACCATCAACTACAACGGCTGCTGTAACACGTTTAATTGTTGCAAATTCACCCTTAGTACTTGAAACTGTCTTTGAGATCTCATAGTTTGTAGAGACATTTGATTTTTCAAATTTATCACCTGTTTGACCTGATTCTAGGCCTTGTACCGGACCGATATTACTAACCGCACCTGGAACACCACCTATCTCTTTAGGACTTGTTCCCTCACGCTTTTCTTCAATGGTCTGCTCAGATCTTACAACTGACTCGGGGTCATATGTTTCAGAGGTTGAAGACTTTTGAGAAAAATCATACTCGATGGTTACCTTAGCAACCACTCTTTCATCCCCACCGATAAAAGGCGATAAAACATTGATGATCTTATCTTCTCGTTTTTTCTCTTCACGATTTTTATATTTTAACTGCATTGCAGAAAGTTCGCCTAGAGCAGAACTGTCACCTTCTGCGCCCAGTTCTTCACCCTCAGAGTTAATCAGGGCTACATCCTCAGCTTTCATCTTTGGCACGGCTGCTGCAACTAGGTTCTTGATACCACGGATCTGCTTAGGGCTTAACATGCGCCCTTCGTATAAGGAGACAACAACAGAAGCTGTAGGTAAGGCCTGCTTCGAGACAAAAAGAGACTCTTTTGGCAGAGCTAAGTTAACATGAGCAGTTTCTACAGGAGAAAGGTTATGAATGGTTCGTGAGAGTTCACCCTCAATGGCGCGTAAGAACTTAATGTTTTGATCAAAGCTTGTTGCACCAAACTCTTGAGAATCAAAAAGTTCAAAACCTACACTGCTCTCTTTTGGAAGCCCTAATGCAGCGATAGAGATACGCTCTTTATAAACAACATTTGCAGGCACTTCAATAACATTCTCACGAGGAATTCTATACGGGACATTATCTTTTTCTAGCTGTTCAATCACCAACGCTGCATCAGAAGCAGACAATGAATCAAACAAGACCTTATAATTGTCTCTTGTACTTGATTTGCTGGTATATACTACCAAGAAAAGTAAAAATACCACCACACCAAAAATAGTCGCACCCACAATAATCTTTTGACTTTTGTTCAGTTTATCAAAGAGTCCAACGAGTTGTGCTACAAGTGCTTTTAAATCCATTTACGCCCTATTTTCCTGCTACTTCTTTAAATAATTCAAAAAAACGCTTATTCTCTTTTTCTGTTCCCACAGTTACACGAATAGCGTTTAGGCTATAGCCTTTTAAATCTCTAACTATCATACCTTTTTTTAACAAAGATAATGAAATATCACTTGAACTTTGAGTCTCATTAAGGCAAAGCGTTACGAAATTGGTATAAGAAGGAATAATTTCTAAACCCATTTCTTCTGCAAAACTTTCATAAGATTTCATCTGCTCAAAATTCTTTTTAATACAGTCACTTACAAAGGTTTCATCACTTAAGGCAACTGTTGCTGCTTCTAATGAAAGTGTTGTGATATTAAAAGGTGGACGAAGTTTATACAAGGCTTTAATGATATCTTGATTTGCGATGCCATAACCTGTACGCATCCCACCTAATCCATATGCTTTTGAAAAAGTCCCTAAGTATAATACATTTGAAAACTCACGGATCAACTCTTCTGCAGAGACTGATTTAGACGTATCTTTAAAAGCTGCATATTCCATATAGGCACCATCAACTACTACAAGGGTGTCGTTGTCGATACGACGAAGAAAATCTTTTAACTTATCTGTGTCAATCGCATCACCTGTAGGATTATTTGGCGTACAGATAAAGATCATCTCCGGTTTATGTTCTAGATATAAAGCATAAAACTCTTCCAAGTCATGTTCACGTGAAGCTGTACGAATGATCTCAGCACCCACGTGACGTGCATAAATCTCATACATAGCAAAGGTAATGGAGTTCATAAGTACTTTTGCTTTTGAATTCAATTTGGCATGAACCGCAAACTCAATCACTTGATCTGATCCTGCTCCAATGATAACTTCATTTTCTTTGACATTAAACTTCTTAGCTAAGCCCTCTTTTAAAACATACATAGAGTCATCAGGGTATAAAAACATCTTATTAGATATATCTTTAACAGCCTGGTTTACCTTAGGTGAGGTCCCGTAAGGATTTTCATTACTTGCAAGCTTCACAATGTCCTTTGAGTCAACTCCGTATTCACGTACTACAAGTTCAATAGGCTTACCTGCTTCGTAAGTCTTGATCCCATCTAATGTCCCATTAAAATTCATCTGTCACCTTTTACATATGAGCCTAACCATGTTATCTCGTCAGCTCTTTTTTCGAGAATATCTTTAAGTCTTGCGTCATTTATATGACCATAAAAATCTATAAAAAACCAATATCCAAACCCATCTGATTCTTTTGATGGACGTGACTCAATCTTTGAAAGGTTAATATTAGCCTGTTCAAACTCATCTAAGAAATGCGCTAAGGCTCCCGCCTCATTTCCATCTTTCAAACGTACTAAAATAGAAGTCTTTGAAGACTCATGCGGTGCATTTTCAAAGTTACTTAAAATGACAAAACGTGTTGTATTCGAGTCAACATCTTCAATGTTTTCAAACATATTTGGTACATTATATAATTTTGCAGCTATGTGTGAACAGATAGCAGCTGCTTCTGGATCTGCTGCTGCTAGTTTTGCAGCTTTAGCTGTTGATTCAACGGGAATCTGTTCAATATCTTGAAGCTCATGCTCTAATAAAAAGTCTCGACATTGACCAAAACCCTTATCTTTTGAATAAATACGTTTCACATCATGTAGTTGACGTGCAGAAGTCACAAAAGACAGATGAATTGGCATATACAATTCAGCAACAATCTTATACGTACTTTTTGCAAGGAGGTCCAGTGTCTCACCCACAGCCCCGTCTCTAGAGTTTTCTATAGGAACAACACCAAACTTGGCACGCTTACTCTCAAGAGCATTAAACACGGCATGAATTGAGTTAAGAGGAAGGTAATCACTCATTGCTCCAAATCTGCTCTCTGCTGCTTGATGAGTAAAACTTCCTTCCGGTCCAAGGTAGGCTATTTTTTCAGGTAGTTCAAGATTACGTGATATGGCAAAGATCTCTAAAAAAAGTGCTTCAATGGCTTCTTTATTTAAAATACCATCTTCTGCCTTACTTTTAGCACTTAGACGTTCAATGATCTCTTGTTCACGTTCAGGTCTATAAATCGCCCCACCGCTCTCTTGTTTGATCTCACCAACACGTTCAACCACTTTCATACGGCGGTTGATAAGCTCTAAAAGTTCATCATCGATTTGATCAATGGCTACGCGACAATCCGCTAAAGTTTTCATACTAACTTCCTTCATAAAACTATTTTATAAATTCTTCTTCTAAGGCAACGAGGTCTTCAAAGGTTTCTCTGCGACGGATCAACCTATCTCTTCCACCTTCAACCGCGACCTCTGCCGAACGACCGCGTGTATTATAATTTGAACCCATACCAAAGCCATAAGCTCCGGCACTGTGAACGACAATCAAGTCATTATGTTCAAAGCTTGGGAGCTGTGTATCTTTTGCAAAAAAGTCACCACTTTCACACACTGGTCCAACGATATCAGCTGGACTTTTCTCACCATCATTATCTACAGCCTCAATACGGTGATAGGCAGAATAAAGTGCGGGACGTAAAAGATCATTCATCGCCCCATCAACAATGACAAAACGCTTTTCATCATTTTGTTTTTCATATAAGACACGGGTTAAAAAGTGACCTGCATTAGCAGTAATAAAACGGCCCGGTTCACACATGATGGTCATATCTAGACCCGTTAATGTTCCTAAAATAGCTTGTGCATACTCTTGCGGATCAATAGTGATTTCATCATCATAAGTAACTCCAAGTCCTCCACCAACATCAAAAAATTTCAGATCAATATCTACGGCTTGAAGCGTACGGACTAAGTCAGCTACGATCACAGAAGCTTCACGAATAGGCTCCAGTTCAGTAAGCTGTGAACCAATATGAAAATGAATACCTACAGGATCCAGGTTCTCAGAGTTCTTAGCCTTAAGGTACATCCTTTTTGCCATATTGAGATCAACACCAAACTTGTTGCCATGTAGGCCCGTTGAAATATAAGGGTGTGTCTTTGGGTCTATATTAGGATTAACACGAACCGAAATACGTGCTTTAATACCAAGCTCCTGAGCTATCATCTCAACACGTCCAAGCTCTGCTTCACTTTCAAGATTAATAAATAAGATATCTGATTCTAATGCTTCTTTGATCTCTTCATCTTGTTTTCCAACGCCTGAAAATATGATCTTATATTTTGGAATACCTGCGAGCAAGGCACGACGTACTTCCCCAATAGAGACACAGTCCGCTCCAGCACCAAGACTAGCAAGATGTTTAACAACAGAAAGGTTTGAATTTGACTTAACTGCGTAAGCTAAAATTGCTTTGCGTGCTTTAAATGCTACTTTTAACGCTTCGTATTGCGTACTTATCTCATCGAAATCATAGACATACAGTGGTGTCTGGTATTTTTGTGCAAGTTGTGAAAAATCTATCATCTTTGGCCCTTATTACGAAGACAGATCCTAATCTCTGTCTATTATTAGCGCGATTTTATCTAAAAAGAGCTTATGCTCACCCTAGACGGGATGTAGAGTTTAAGAAGTACCCTTTTTATACCAGACGATAAAGCTTATAAAACCTAAGATAAACACGGGTAATACTATACCTATCTCACCTGAAATTGTTTTCGCATTCGCCAATTGGATCAAGGCAAAAAACATACCCCAAATCAATAAAGATATCAATAAAGCGCCAAATGAAAAAAGTGAAACATTCAAAAAACGTGGACTTATAGGAACAAAAAAGAAGATAATAATGACCAAAAATGGAACAAAAAATGGATAAACAATGGTCTTATATAAAACGCTTTTAACCTTATCTGTATTTACATTTTGTTCATCTAAAAGCTCCATCGCTTCAAAAGCATCCCCGATAGTATAAGATGAAGACCCCTCATACACTTGATCAAGAATATTAGGTTTAAAGCCTTTTAGAAGTTTTAGATCTTCTTTTTCAGAGATAGATATCCCCTCACTTTTTAGGCCGATGTTATGAGGTTTATAAAGTTTTTGAGCATCTTTAACAATCCAATAATCGTCAATATACACTGCTTCTTTTGCTACAATGACCTCACTTAAGTCATTGTTTTTGATATTAAAAATACGAATCTCTCTTGCGCGCTGCTGTAAGGGATGAAGAGTTTTAAAATAAACATAATAATCTTCATACGTAAAAAAAAGATCTTGTGTAGGTGCCCCATTGATCTTGTTTGAGAAGATATTGTCAGAGTACTCTTTTCCTTTTGCAAAAGGCGCATACATATGAAGTAAAATATATACAATCACTAAAAATGTAGAAAGAAAGGTAAAAGGACGTAACACATCTGCTTTGGAATAACCTAATGAATAATACGCGACCAATGAGTTTGAACGTATCATAGCTACCTTTGTCGCGATCATAGCAAATATCAAAGAGATAGGAAAAAGAATATCAAGGGCATAATAAGAGCGAAACAGTGAATACAGAAGTCTTAGATTGGCAGAATCAGGTAAGCCGCTAAGATTGTTCATCACATCAAAGCCAACAAAAAAAAGCACTAATGCTATAACAATAATTCCAACATATTTTAAATATAAAATAGAAATATTTTTAAATGCTAATATGCCGACCATCCTTCGCAGAAGACACTACATACTGCCTCTGGTTTATACTATTGTTATACTCAGCTACACTTAGACTTTTTAATAGAGTGTAAAGAAGCAACCTTTTCCCAATCGCCCACAAGTATCTCTTCTACTGCACCCGCAGCCTTAGATATCCACTCATCTAAACATGCTTTTTCATTATCTGAGAAGGATGATAACACAAAAGAGGAGACTTCACCCTTATTTTCAGGTCTACCTATACCCATTCTAACACGGATGTATTCTTTTGTAATGACTGAGTCAGTTGATTTCAAGCCATTGTGACCGCCATGACCACCTCCCAATTTAAAACGTAAAGTTCCAAATGGAAGATCAAGATCATCATGGATAACGATAGTCTGATTTGTCTTGTAAAAGTTTTTTACTTTTAAAATACTTTTACCAGATAAATTCATATAGGTTAATGGTTTAAGATATATTGCCGTTTTTGATTTATATACATCACCCTTAAAAGAGCTTTTTGTAACTTTTTGAACACTGTTTCTACTTATAAGTTCATCAATAACCATAAAACCAATATTGTGGCGTGTGTTTTCATATTCAGAACCAGGATTACCTAGACCAACAATCAGTTTCATCTTTGAAGTTTCCTTAGAATATAAGAAGGGAAAAAGGGTGCGTAATGCACCCTTGGAAGGTAAAGCTTTTATAATTATTTAGCTTTAATGATACTTAGAACTGCAACACGTTCAGAATCCATGAACGTTGTATTAGCAGGTGCTTCTAAATCACGGATAAGAACTGAATCACCAAGATCAAGTGGTGTTACGTCAACTGTGATGTTTGCTGGAAGATCTTCAACCTTTGCTTTTACCGCAAGACGGTTTTTAGCAACATATAAAAGGCCCTTGTTCTTAAGACCAAGAGCTTCACCCTCAGCAATAACTGGAACCATATATTTAGTAACAACACCTGGCTGTGCAACCATAAGGTCTACATGTACTAAATCACCTGATAATGGGTGTACTTGGTATTCTTGTGCAACTACGTTAAGTTCTTTACCATCTAATTTTACTGGAAATGAGATAGTCTCTTTGTTTTTAACAGTACGAATATACTCATTTGATTTGAATGCAGCACAAACGTTCTCTAAACCCTTACCGTAAATGTTAGCGATCAGATAACCATCTCGGCGAAGTGCTTTTGTACCCTTCTTACCAATACTCTCTCTAATAATGCCTTCTAGCATGTTGAATCCTTTTAAAAAATGTGGCGAATTATACCGAATAAGTATTTAAAATTTAATTAATTTTTTGTTGAAGTAGAAAGGATGCTTATCTCTTAATAGTAAAGGGTGTATCTACCCTTTACTAATTATTCTTTAATTGAGAAGATTTCATCTTCTTCAAAAACTCTCTCTTCTTTTTCAGTTTCCTCTTCACCTTCTTGAACAACTTCTTTTGTCATAGTAGAAGCAAGACCTTCCATTTTAAGTTTAAGGTCAGATTTTGATGTTGCATAGGCAAAGGCTTCATCTTGTGAAATCTTTTTATCTAGATATAGATCTAAAATACCCTGATCAAAACTTTGTGAACCGTATATCTCTTTACCTTCTTCAATGGCATCTTTGATCTCAACGTCGCGCCCTTCCATAATAAGCTGTTCAATACGCGGTGTTCTTACAAGAACTTCGACTGCTGCAGTACGTTTTCCATCAAGGGTAGGAATAAGACGCTGTGAGACGATACCTTGTAAAACCGAAGACATAGTCAAACGTACACGGTTTTGCTCTTCACCAGGGAACATAGAGATAATACGGTTGATCGTCTCTTTGGCATCAAGGGTATGCAGGGTTGAAAATACAAGGTGACCCGTATCGGCTGCATGCAGTGCAATCTCAATAGTCTCAAGGTCACGCATCTCCCCAACCAGAACGATATCTGGATCTTGACGAAGTGCTGCTCTAAGCGCAGAAGAGAAATTATGCGTATCTTGACCAATACTACGTTGGTTTACAATACATTTTCTATCCTTATGTACAAACTCAATCGGATCTTCAATGGTAATGATATGTTTACGTTTTTTCCAGTTTATCTCATTAATAATAGCTGCCAGCGTTGTTGATTTACCTGAACCCGTAACCCCAGTAACAAGGACAAGCCCACGTTCAACATCCGTAAACTTTCTGACAACATGAGGAAGCTGAAGATCATCAATAGATAAGATCTTAACAGGAATAACACGAAATACTGCCGAAACCCCATCCATTTGAAAAAAGATGTTCACACGAAAACGTGTCTTTTCATCATAAGGATATACTAAATCCAGCTCTTTGTTTTTTACAAATTCATTAAAACGACCACGTAGAAGTTCTTTTGCAAAAGTAAGGGCATCTTCTTTAGAAAGAATCTCACCTGATAATGGAATAATATCACCATTAATACGTGCTCTTACAACTGCATTTGATTTGATATGTAGATCTGATCCACCTGCATCAATCATTCTCTGTAGATAGGCACGAATCTTTTTTAAAGTTTCAAATGTTAATTGTTGAACATTTGGTGCTCCTGCCGGGGCTCTTCTTTCTACTGTTGGTTCAGCCATAACTACTCCAATTCTTTTAAAATTTGGGCAAAGGCATCTTTAAACTGCTCTAAGCCATCTTTTTTCAACTCTTTTAATACTACATCTAAATCTATACCTGCTTGTTGTGCATTGACTAGGTGTGCACTTACCTCTTCTTCATTTAAAGGAAGTTTTTCACTTACATCTGCATTTTTCACAAAGGCTTCAATCGTCTCAATTGGAGCCGTGTTTACACATGAAGCACCAATAAGTTCATCAACATAGTAAGAAGGAATATAATCATCGCCTTTAACGCCTGTGCTCGCAAATAAAACACGACAGCGAGGAACATTCATTGTAAAAATAATATTATAAATACGCGCTGCATTGTAAATACCCAGTTTACCCGGTGCCAAGCCTGCTTGTTTCATCTTCTCATCAAGCAGACGATCCACTCTAGATACAAATACCGATATAACGGTAGAAGCCACTTCAGATGCACGTTCAGCACCCTTAGCAAAGGCTCTAGCACATGACATCGCATCTGATAGGGAAAAGATAAGTGTTGCATTGACATGTATGCCCTGAGCAGTTAACTCTTCCATCGCTTTAAAACCTGCTTCGGTTGCAGGTACTTTTATCATGATGTTTTCTCTGTCTATACTTGCATAAAGGCGTTCACCTTCAGCGATAGTGCCTTCAGTATCATCACAAAGATTTGGATCCACCTCAATACTTACAAAACCATCATCACCTGCATCATAAAGCGGTTTTAATATGTCCGCAGCTTTTTGAATGTCTGTGATAGCTAAGGCTTCATATTTATCTTTAGCACTTCCACTTAGCGTAGATAGTTGTTCTTTGTACGCAGGTGAAGTTAAAATTGCATTTTTAAAAATGGCCGGATTACTGGTTGCGCCATTGATTATCTTTTTAGCGATAAGTTCTTTAAACTCACCGTCAAGATAATCTCTTTCGATGAAGTCGGCCCAAAGTGAAAAATTGATTGATTCTATATACATAACAGCTGTGCCCTTAGATTTTTATTGCATTCATTATAACTCAAAAAAAATTTATTTTATCTCAAAAGAAATAATCAAGTGTAAATTTGACTGTATCCCACTCACCTGTATACTTTTGTACATAATCATACGAAAGTGATAAAGAGATGTTTTGCGTACTTCTATAATGTTGTGAAGCAGAAAATAGAAGCTGATCCTCTCCAGTATCATACAAACGCTGATTAACTTCGAGGTTTGTTTTAAAATCTTGACCTTCCTGTATAACAAGTCCAGCAATAGCACCAACACCTACCGTTATATCTTTATCCGTATAGGCCAATGCATCTACTAACAAATAGGTATATCCCCATTCATTTGCCCATGTAAGTCCTGCAGACATATTGCCTTTAAACTTTGTACTCTCACTTAAGTATTCTCTATCCCAACCAATGCCTAAACGCCAGCTCATAGGCTTGAAAAACTTTCCTCGTGGAGCAAAAGAAGCTAAGGATAAGATGGTCGCCTTTTCCAATTCAAGTTCATCCTCACTGTATGAGAATAAAAAGTCAAAAAATTCAATCTGTGTACCTTGTAAAAAACCAATATCACTGTCTTTTATATCATGGTTTGCCGGACGAAAACCTATAAAACCAATAGCCTCATCATTTCGCACTCCAGCTTCTGTACGTAGGCGTATTGCATTGTGGCCTTCCATAGGATCACTAGGTTTTGTAATCTCAATTTGGTCCCCCTTGCCTAAGCTCGCGCGACTTGTCAAAATTGAATGTAAACGGTGCCTATAGACACTTGTGTTAATATCCGAGGCTAAAAAGTCATATTCAATAAATTCTGAAGCCGCCTCCAATATATACCGTTTTGTTTGTGCAGGTTTTTGACTTTCTTGTAAATACACTTGAGGATCTTTATCCTCTTTGGCTAAGTTAAATACATCTTTGATATCATCATCTTTTAAATATGATTCATAAGCCAGAAGCTTTGTCCTTCTTGCAGGACGAAAATGACGTTTGTTAACTATATCTTCTTTAACCATAGCATGAATGGTTTCAGGAGGTATAACCTGATAGGTAAAGTACTCTCTAAGATGAACACTAGGACGTGCGGATTCAATTAACCACAACATATTATACGAGCAGTTTTCTGTAAAAAAATAGTACCAAGAATAGGTACGTTGAAGTTCCCAAATATGACGCATCATCTGCTGCATCTCATCGGGCTTCAAGTCAAGATCATATTCCCAAATATCACGTTCTTCACTATCACGATACTCTTTTATCTTTTCATAATACGGCAATAATGAATACGTTCCATAATATCCTCCAAACAAGCCTTTTACCGCAAAAACCATCCCATTTTCTGTTGCTGAATCTGCCGCAGCTGCATAATTAATGGCATACGAGAGCATTTTAGAGTCCATAGATGAATCTATTCGAATAAAAGTATGCCCAAACATAGAGGCCGGAGAATTTATAAAAGCAGAGGGGAAAATTAAACTTGCTGATTGTGGATCAACGCGATTTATCAGTTTATCAAAAGCCTTACACTCAACCTGAGGAAGATCTTGCATATCAAGTTCTTTGACTAACCAAGCCTTACGTGCAGGAAACTTACAGGCCGTAGCATTGTCATCTAAAACAACTTCATTTACAAGAGCTGCTATCGTTGCTTCTAACTCTTCTTGTGCATTTTGAGCGCCGTTAGCTGAAAGAAAAAAAGCTTCATCATCTATCTCACTTTGGCCTTCATTCATATGTAATAAGATTTGCCAATAACGTGAAGAAGAAAGATTTTTTTCTTTAGCCTTATCTAAATAAAGACTAGCATCTGCGTATAAAGAAGTCATAATTAGTAAAAGTAATAAAATGCGGATTATAATAAGACCTTGTTAAGTAAAAAATGAAGATAAACGGGAGGACCCCGTTTAGTTTAACACTAGATAGTTGCGATGTTGTCTAAAACGTCAGCCATCTGTACATTTTCAGATGTATAGATACCTTTGTAGTTTGTTTGAAGACCTAGAGCAAATGCTTCTTTATCTTCAACTGAAAGTAGCTCAGCTAGTGTGTCAATAGACTCACCGTGACCCATTGCAATCTCTTTAGCCAATTGATCCATATTAGATGCAACGAACTCTTCAGCACGCTCATTCATAACGATTTTAGCTTTTGTACAACCAGAAGTTCCAGAAGTAATACCAAAAGTTTGGTTACCTGATGTACCATTCAATAATGCCTGAATACAAAAAAGTAGTGCAGAATCAGGAGTAGTTTTAAATACCATTGAACCAAGACCACAACCAGTTTGTGAGTTTGCACCAGCAAATGCTGAAGAACTTAATGCTGCTACTGCAGCGATACTTACAATTAATTTTTTCATTGAACACTCCGTAAATTTAAGATAGGATTAGTTTAAAATCTTTCAACTTAAAGTTAGCTAATTTCACATAAAAATAAACATGTTTTGTTCATATTATGTATTTGTAACTATCTTTTGCGACTTATCTTTCCATGACATCGGTGGGGCGTCTTTATTTATTTGATTCTCTAATAATAAAATAAACTCAATACGACTTATTTCACGTGCACCTAAAGACTTGAGATGTGGCGAGGGAATTTGACAGTCAATCATCTCAAACCCCTCTTTTTTAAGGTTATCTATCAAATGAGCGAAGGCTACTTTAGACGCATCACTTACCTTGGCAAACATTGACTCTCCAAAAAACATCTTACCTATGCAAACCCCATATAAGCCACCCACAAGTTCACCATCTTGCCAGGCTTCTATACTGTGAGCATATCCAATATCATGAAGTACACTATAAGCTTCTATAACCTCAGGGATGATCCATGAACCTTCCTGACCTTCTCTGTTTATCTTTGCACATTCTTGCATTACTTGAGTAAAAGCTGTGTCATAACGTACTTCAAAATGCTTCATACGTTTTTTAAGGGATTTTCTTAAAATAAATTCATCTGTAAAAAGTACTAAACGAGGATCGGGTGACCACCAAAGTATAGGATCATTAGAGTTATACCAAGGAAAGATACCGCTTTTGTAAGCTAACAAAAGCCGGTCAGCACTAAGATCACCCCCATAAGCTAAAAGCCCTTCGTCTGTTGCTGACTGTAAAGGAGGAAAAGAGAGTTCATGACGAATATAAGGTATCTGAATCAAAAAAAAGCTTTCATACTCTACTAGCTAACAGCCTCTTTTAAAACAACTTCACCCTCTTCGATGTCAACTTCGACCTCACCCTTGATCTCATCAAATAAGAGTTTATCAGTTAATGGGTTTTTCAACTCATCTTGTATCAGACGGTTAAGCGGACGGGCACCCATCTCTTTGTCATAACCTTTTTGAGCAAAATACTTTTTAGCTTTTGACGTTAAAACCACAGAAATATTTTTCGCTTTTAGCTGAAGGTTCA
>Ga0316204_10007594_pt1 | contig 15713 bp, 14 predicted proteins | sample 6monrhotite_MG_2_FD_205661 | JGI IMG/M metagenome (GOLD analysis project Ga0316204, IMG submission 205661) | Microbial mat bacterial communities from mineral coupon in-situ incubated in ocean water Damariscotta River, Maine, United States -... | ecosystem: Environmental > Aquatic > Marine >... | reverse complement strand
GCAAGTGGTTTTTGATTTCACGACCCGAGCTGGAAAAAGCGCAAAGCTGGTTTGCGCGATGGGGGCAGGGTTCTTTATTGCTGGCTTGGGCGCCTGTTATCGGCGATCCTCTGACTTTTGCCGCAGGGGTGATGCGTATGCACTTCGGGCACTTCATTCTGCTAGTCGCCCTATCGAAAACAGTGCGTTATATGGCTGTATTGGGTCTGTTTAAACTGCTGTGATGATAGGGCTGGTCATGCGTGATTTCTGCGTTATAGTTTTCACCATGACCTTATACAGACGAAAATTCCTGACCCTTTTATCTGCCCTTGTTCTGGGCATTTCAAATACACCCCTTCATGCCGAAAATACGGCCATTTATAGCGGGCTTGACCGCATCCATCCTGAGGTGGCGACACATGGTATGGTTGTTGTACAGGAAAAAGTGGCGGCCCGTGTTGGGATGGATATTTTACGCAAAGGCGGCAATGCGGTGGATGCAAGCGTAGCAGTGGCTTTCGCATTGGCAGTGACACTACCGCGTGCTGGTAATCTGGGCGGTGGGGGCTTTATGCTTGTGCATGATGCAAAAGCGGGCAGCACAAAAGCCATTGATTACCGCGAAATGGCCCCATTGGCGGCATTTCGGGATATGTATCTGGATGAAGCGGGCGACGTGGTTGAAAACCACTCGCGGTTTCACGGGCTGGCCATCGGGGTGCCGGGGACGGTTGCGGGAATGCAAAAGGCGCTGGATACTTCCGGCACGATGACATTGACCGAGGTCATCGCCCCTGCGATCAAGCTTGCGCGTGACGGTATCGTGGTGACGCAAAGCCTGTCGGATGGATTGAAGCAGGCAGAAGAACGGCTGAAACGATGGCCGCAGACGGTGGCGGTTTTCTATAAACCGAATGGCAGCTTTTATGAGTCGGGCGAGATATTCAAGCAGCCCGATTTGGCCGCGACGCTGGACCTGATAGCACAAAAGGGCGCGGACGGGTTTTACAAAGGTGAGGTTGCGCAAAAAATCGCAGATGCGGTGCAAGCGGCTGACGGGATGATCACAACCGATGACATGGCTAACTACAAATCTGTGGTGCGTGACCCTATAAGCGGGACGTATCGCGGGTATGATATTCTGTCGATGCCGCCGCCAAGTTCAGGTGGTACGCATATCATAGAAATTCTCAACACGCTGGAAGGCTATCCGATTGCCGATATGGGCCAGAACACGGCAGGAACCATCCATGTGATGGCAGAAGCGATGAAACAGGCCTATGCTGATCGCGCAACCTATCTGGGGGACGCGGATTTTGTCGATGTGCCGGTAAAAGAGCTGACCAACAAACAATATGCCAGCGATATTCGCGGGCAGATCGATATGGGTAAAGCGCGGCCCGCAAGTGAAGTAAAAGCGAGCGTCCTGACACCCTATGAGGGCAATGAAACCACGCATTTTTCGGTTGTGGATCGGTTCGGCAATGCGGTGTCCAATACATATACGATCAACTTCTCTTATGGCTCGGGCATTGTGGCTACTGGGACGGGTGTTCTGATGAATAATGAGATGGATGATTTCTCAGCAAAAACAGGGGTTTCCAATGCTTACGGTTTGATCGGGGGTGACGCCAATGCAGTGGCTGCGGGAAAGCGGCCTTTGTCCTCGATGAGCCCGACAATCGTGATGAAAGACGGTAAGGTATTTCTGGTTACAGGCAGCCCGGGTGGCTCGCGGATTATTACGACAACACTACAGATCATTATGAACGTTATCGACCATAAAATGAACATTGCCGAGGCCACACAGGCCCCTCGGATTCACCATCAATGGCTGCCTGATGAGCTGCGTGTGGAAGAGGGGATCAGTGCAGATACAAAGGCCATTCTGCGCGCCAAAGGGCATGATGTAGTGACCAAACGCACCATGGGAGCAGTGCAGTCGATCATGGTCGACCCTGAAACAGGGGTGCTGCTGGGGGCGACTGATTTGCGGCGCACAAGCGGGTCGGTGGAAGGGTATTAGCAGCCATGCGCACAGTGGCTTATAGTGTCCTGTTTGGGCTGAAAATCTGTGTCTGTATCACGTCGGTATTCTATCGGTATCGCGTCGTGAAGCGGGCGGGAGGTTAAATGTTAACGATGGGAAGATGATAGGGAAACGGTTGTCCGGCAACTTTGAACCCAAAGCGGACGAGTTGCACTCGTTTGTCTGATAGGATTAGGTTTGGATTTACAAAAACCTTTTGCAACAGAAAGTTGCCCAACTCATACAGCGACCATGGCGCTGGATACAAAAACAGCGTTCACACGCCGCAAATGCGGTTGCTGGGACGGAAACTCTGCGACTTGTTCGGTTATTGCGAATAAGCGATAACCTTTCTGTTCCATAAGTCCCTTAGCGTCTTCAAATCGCGTATGGTACGAGTTCCGGGTTCATCCCCAATTCCAGCTCGATCAGGTTAATTTTATCGGAACTCAGCATTAATTCAGCTCCTGCCAATACCTGAAGCTCATGACCTTCGGTGTCGACCTTATGATAGTCGATTCTTGAAATTTGTTGCTCAGCGCAGAACGCATCGATTGTAATTAAGGAGACATTTTCAGTCTTGGTCGAAATACCTTCTGAATTGGATTCACCTACGAGCCGACGCATTACTGACATTTTGTTCAACTCCAACTTGCCCGAACTTTGTTCACTGCTAATAGCAAAATTAAAACACTGAACTCTTGTCCGCTCTTTAAGGCGCTCTTGAAGATCGCTGAAAGTCGATCGTGATGGCTCAAAACAGAAAATATGTGAACTTGGGAACTTTATCAGCATTTTTTCAGCTGACTGCCCTACGTTCGCGCCAACATCAAACACAATCAACGGCTCAAAATCTGGAAACGCTCTCTGTATATCTGAAAAAAGATCAAGTCCACGAGGTACGCCACGAGGGCCAAACCTGTAGATTTTTGCTTGCAAAACCTTTTCCAGAAATCGGCGGACGCTAGACTTTAAACCCATATACTACCCCAGAGCTCAAATGCTCCTGTATTCATCCATGCTAATTGAGGACACGTAGGGTTGTCCAGTTAAGATTTTTTCTTCATCCGCATAACTGCAATTTAATCAACTATTGCGCAGTGCAATCAGGATAATTTCAGTCAGATGATCGAACAATGCTCTCAATACCAACAACAGCTTTATACGCTATTCGGGAAATCATCATGGAAAACGTGGCAGACGAGTTTGGAAAATGGGCGTTCATAGGTTTTACTCCGTGTTTGAATTTGGTGACATATTGATACGTTTTATTAGCTTACATTGGACAACTCTGACAAACTGTGATTTCTATTGTGACGAGTAAGAATATCTTACCTATAAACTATTGGAAACCTTGTATGCGCCGTTTTCCACCCTTAAAATCACTTCAAGCCTTTGAGGCAGCCGCCAGATGGTTGAGTTTTTCTAAGGCTGCAGATGAGCTCTTTGTCACTCCGGCTGCAATAAGTCAGCAAATCAAGCAACTGGAGAGTTATCTCGGCATCACTTTGTTTCACCGCATGACAAGGGCGGTTCAGCTAACCGATGAGGCCAAAACCGTACTCCCCTTGGTAACAGAAGGTTTTGATCGGCTCGCTGAAGCGGTCGAGCGCTTATCTCGCGAGGAGGAGACCGGTTTATTGACAGTGAGCAGTGTCCCAACCTTCGCGATCAAATGGTTGGTTCACCATCTGACTGATTTTTCTAACAAATACCCCGACATTGATGTGCGCCTGGACGCCTCATTGGAGACAAGGGACTTTCAACGCGACGGCATTGATGTCAGCATACGCCTTGGGATGGGTGATTATCCGGGGCTTCATGTAGCCCGGATCTTTGACGAAGAAGTAGGTCCGGTTTGCAATCCGAAGCTTTTAAGCGGTGCAAATCCCTTGCTCTCTTTAGAGGACTTAAAGAACCATCGCTTAATCCATGTTGATTGGGGAACATTGACATCACAACCACTAGATTGGCGCATGTGGGCCAAGGCGGCTGGAATTGAAGGTATTGATGTAAGCCGTGGGCCAAGGTACACCATTGAAAATATGGCTATCGAAGCTGCAATAAACACCGATGGTGTTGCCTTGGTTAGTCTCTCTGCTGTCGCTGAGGATTTAAGATCAGGTCGGCTTGTAAGACCATTTGACCTCGCCGTGCAAAACGATATCGCCTACTGGCTTGTCTGTCCTCATGGGAATATGCGCAGTGCGAAAGTTAGAGTTTTCTGCGAATGGCTGTTGGCTGAGGCAGCGGCGGTCTCAGTGCAAAAGACAACGGCTCTGCAGTGACTAAGGTTATATATTCATGGTTGCCATTGCTTAACATCACGAGCCGCCCGAATTTAATGTAAAATCTGTCAGTGAATCACACCGCCGCCCAAAACACAAAACCGTGTATACAGCCGCACACATTATAGGCTTGCCCGAATCCCTTGCATCGCATAAGTTTCTTATCGGAAACATCGGGAGACACTGACATATGTCAGGGCCGAAGGAGCAACCGCCTCGGAAACTCTCAGGCACAACGGACCGTTGTTTTTAGAACTCTGGAGAGTGGCGTGTAATGCGTCCGCCGACGGGATAGCGATCTCAGGCGCAATGGACAGAGGGGGCACCAATGCGCTGTGGTTTGCAGTGTTAACGGGTGCTGGGAATATCTCAGCCAAGCAGAGTAGGACTTAAAATGGCTGATCTATTAAGAACTCCACTATATGATTTACACGTAAAGCTAGGTGCAAAAATGGTGCCGTTTGCGGGTTACGACATGCCTGTGCAATATCCCATGGGTGTAATGAAAGAGCATATTCATACACGCGAACAAGCGGGGCTGTTTGATGTCAGCCATATGGGGCAGGTGATTATCCGCGCCAAATCCGGTGATACGGCTGATGCGGCTTTGGCACTGGAAACGCTTGTGCCTATGAGCATTGCAGGGGTTGCCGAAAACCGTCAGCGCTATGCGTTTTTTACCAATGATAAGGGCGGTATTCTGGACGATCTGATGGTGGCCAACCGTGGTGATCATCTGTTCCTGGTCGTCAATGCGGGTTGCAAGCTTGACGACATCGCCCATATGCGGGCCAATATATCAGATACATGCGAGATCACGTATATCGAAGACCGCGCATTGCTGGCCTTACAAGGCCCCGCATCTGAAATTGCATTATCGCGTCTGTGTTCCGATGCCGCCAGTATGCGTTTTATGGATGTTATTATCACAGAGATCATGGGATTTGAGTGTTGGGTGTCGCGATCTGGGTATACCGGCGAAGACGGCTATGAAATCTCGGTGCCAAACGACAATGCGGTGGCTTTGGCCGAGGCATTACTGGACATGGAAGAAGTGGCCCCGATCGGTTTGGGCGCGCGCGACAGTTTGCGGCTGGAAGGTGGATTATGTCTTTATGGACATGACATCGATACCACCACAACCCCTGTGGAAGCGGCCCTGACATGGGCCATTCAAAAGCCGCGCCGTATAGGTGGTGAACGTGAAGGCGGCTTTCCGGGTGCCGATGTTATCCTGACGCAAATGCAAAACGGTGTCAGCCGTAAACGGGTCGGCATTCAACCAATGGGGCGCGCGCCGATGCGTGACGGCACACCTTTGTTTGCCGATGAGACATCCACAGATCAAATCGGTGAGATCACTTCGGGTGGTTTTGGCCCAACGGTGCAAGCGCCTGTTGCGATGGGATATGTATCAATTGATCAGGCCAAAACAGGAACCGATTTATTTGCGGAAGTACGCGGCAAGCGGCTACCGGCAACCGTGGCGGCGATGCCGTTCACACCCGCCAACTTTAAACGATAATCTAACAGGAGAGAAAACATGAAATTTACTGAAGAACACGAATGGCTACGTAAAGACGGCGATATTGTTGTGGTGGGCATAACCGCCCATGCGGCAGAAGCGCTTGGCGAAATTGTTTTTGTGGAACTGCCGGATGCAGACACGGAAGTGACCAAAGACGAAGAAGTGGTCGTGATCGAAAGCGTGAAAGCGGCTTCTGACATTCTGGCGCCATTAGACGGCGAAATTGTCGAAGTGAACGAAGCTTTGGTGGAAAACCCCGGTATGATCAATGAAGACCCGCAAGAGAGTGCCTGGATTTTCAAGATGAAGCTCAGTGATCCTTCCGAGATGGACGCATTGTTGGATGAGAATGCCTATAAAGCCCATATCGGCTAAACCCACAGCAGGATTTCCCTATGCCATATAATTTGACAGACTACGCACCATACGATTTTGCCAACCGTCGCCATATCGGCCCCTCTACCGCTGAAATGGAAGAGATGCTGAAAGTTGTTGGCGCAACTTCTTTGGATGATCTGATCGATCAGACGGTTCCTAAAAGCATTCGCCAAAAAGAGCCTTTGGTTTGGGATGCTTTAACGGAACGCGCAATGCTATCTCGTATGCGTGATATTGCGGCGATGAATAATGTGCATATGTCATTGCTGGGGCAAGGATATCATGGCACGGTTACACCGCCCGCTATTCAGCGTAACATTCTGGAAAATCCTGCTTGGTATACGGCTTATACGCCCTATCAACCTGAAATCAGTCAAGGCCGCCTAGAGGCCTTGTTGAACTTTCAGACAATGATCATTGACTTGACCGGTATGGAAATTGCCAATGCGTCATTGCTGGATGAGGCAACAGCCTGTGCTGAAGCGATGACAATGGGCCAGCGTATTTCAAAATCTAAAATGACGGCCTTCTTTGTGGATGAAAACTGTCATCCGCAAAATATTGCGGTGATGCAAACACGGGCAGCGCCATTGGGAATTGAGGTTATAGTCGGGTCGCCTGATGACATGGAAGCCGACAAAGTATTTGGTGCGGTTTTTCAATATCCGGGCACTAACGGTCATGTGCGCGATTTTACTGATCAAATAACGGCTTTGCACGAAAACAAAGCGGTTGGTGTGATTTCAGCTGATCCAATGGCTTTAACATTGTTGAAAGAACCGGGCGCAATGGGTGCTGATATTGCGGTTGGTTCCACCCAACGCTTTGGTGTTCCAATGGGGTATGGCGGGCCGCACGCGGCCTATATGGCGACGAAGGAAGCTTATAAACGCTCTATGCCCGGTCGTTTGATCGGCGTGTCCATTGATGCAAACGGTAACAAAGCATATCGTTTGTCATTGCAAACCCGTGAGCAACATATTCGCCGTGAAAAAGCGACATCGAATGTATGTACTGCGCAAGCTTTGCTGGCAGTTATGGCATCTATGTACGGTGTTTTTCACGGGCCTGAGGGTATTAAAGCGATTGCCCAACGTATCCATTGGCTGACAGCGCGTATGGCCAAAGGCATTGAAAGCATGGGTTTTACCATCAACCCGGCAGAGTTCTTTGATACGTTTACGGTTGATGTTGGATCACTGCAAACGGTTGTTATGCGTTCTGCGCGTATGGAAAAAGTGAACCTGCGTGCTGTGGGTGAAACCATGGTGGGGATCACGCTGGATGAGGCGGCTTCCGACAAAACACTGAACGCGGTTTGGCGGGCTTTCGGGTTGGCAAAGAAGAACTTTCCGGCTGATGCAGATTTCCGTTTACCGGCAGGTATGGCGCGTGAAACGCCTTACATGACGCACCCAATTTTTCATATGAACCGGTCTGAAGCGGAAATGACACGTTATATGCGCCGTCTTGCTGACCGTGATTTGGCGCTTGATCGCGCAATGATCCCGCTTGGGTCATGTACGATGAAACTGAATTCAGCCGCCGAAATGATGCCGATTACAGCTTACGGCTTTGCGAATATGCATCCGTTTGCACCGGTTTCTCAGGCAGGTGGGTATACGTTTCTGATAAATGATCTGTCAGAAAAACTGTGCGAGATCACGGGTTATGACGCGATTTCGATGCAGCCGAATTCGGGTGCACAAGGCGAATTCGCGGGGCTTTTAACAATTGCCGCATACCACAGAGAACGTGGTGAGGGGCACCGAAACGTGTGTCTGATCCCGACCTCTGCGCATGGGACAAATCCTGCATCTGCCCAGATGGTTGGCTATAAGGTTGTTGTCGTGAAATCTGCTGAAAACGGCGATATTGATATAGCTGACTTCCGCGAGAAGGCCGAGTTGCATTCGGAAAATCTGGCGGCCTGCATGATTACATACCCGTCTACGCACGGTGTGTTTGAAGAAGGTGTGCGCGAAGTTTGCCAGATTATCCATGATTTGGGAGGTCAGGTTTATATGGATGGCGCCAATATGAACGCTATGGTTGGCCTGTCTAAACCGGGTGAAATAGGTGGCGATGTAAGCCATTTGAACTTGCACAAAACTTTTTGTATCCCGCACGGTGGCGGTGGCCCCGGCATGGGGCCGATTGGTGTAAAGGAACATCTTATCAAGCATTTGCCGGGTCACTTTCACACGGGTGGCGTTCAGGGGGCAGTATCTGCGGCCCCGTTCGGGTCGCCCAGTTTGCTGCCGATTTCATGGGCTTATTGCCTGATGATGGGTGGCGAAGGGATGACGCAGGCGACAAAGTTTGCAATCCTGAATGCCAATTATATAGCCAAGCGATTGGAAGGCGCATATGAAATCCTGTTCCGTGGCCCAAATGGTCGTGTAGCGCATGAATGTATTTTGGACACACGTCCCTTGGAAGACAGTTGTGGTGTAACGGTTGACGATGTTGCCAAGCGGCTGGTTGATTGCGGTTTTCACGCGCCGACCATGTCGTTCCCTGTGCCCGGCACTTTGATGGTGGAACCGACCGAGAGTGAACCGAAGGCAGAACTGGATCGTTTCTGCGATGCGATGTTGGCTATTCGCGCCGAAGCGCAGGATATCGAGGATGGTAAATTACCCCGCGATAACAATCCTTTGTGCAACGCACCGCACACCATGCGTGATCTGGTCGGCGACTGGGATCGGCCCTATAGCCGTGAACAGGCCTGTTTCCCCCCCGGTTCGTTCAAGATTGATAAATACTGGGCACCCGTGAACCGTGTGGACAATGCATATGGTGATCGTCACCTGATCTGTTCGTGCCCTCCGATGGAAGATTACGAGGACTAGGTACAAAAAAGGCAATTCCGGGGGATGTGGGATTGCCGATTTATCAAAAACGGGTTTGAGTTACGGTGCCAAGGGTTTTCAAGGATGTAATGAAAGCCGCAGGAATTTAGCCGGAGACGCTCAAATGCAACAACACGGAACTCTGTTTAAGACACTACAGCTACCTTGCGGCGTCGTCTTGAAAAACCGGATTGTAAAGTCGGCTATGTCGGATTCTTTGGGTGATGGAACCGGGCATCCAACACCCGAACAAATAAGGCTTTATCAGCGTTGGGCCGAAGGTGGGGTGGCCGCATCGATTATTGGAGAGGTGCAGGGCAGTTCCGGCTACGCCGAAAAGCCCGGCAATCTGGTGCTTAACACGGCTTCTGACCTGGCCCGGTTTCGGGAACTTGCCAAGCAGGGTGGCGAAAACGATACTCTGCTCTGGCTGCAACTTGGTCACGCCGGGGCACTTGCTTACCAGCCAACAAGCAACCCAAAAGGGCCAAGTGCGCTTGATCTTCCCGGCCTTAGCTGTACCGCGTTGACATTAGATGAAATCCACCAAATACCCTTGGAATTTGCAAGGACAGCCAAGTTAGCGCAACAAGCCGGCTTTGGCGGTGTGCAAATTCACGCGGCACACGGATTTCTGCTCAGCCAGTTTCTGTCGCCGCTGTTCAACAAACGCCGCGACGAATACGGAGGGACAATCGCCAACCGTATGAAACTTTTGCTTCAATCCATTGAGGCAACACGCGCCGCAGTCGGTCCGAATTTTCCAATCGCGGTAAAGCTCAATTCCTCGGACCAGCTTGTGGGCGGGTTAGACGAGGTAAGCGCACTTAAGGTTGTGGCAGCTCTTGACCGTTCTTCGATCGACCTGATCGATATCAGTGGCGGGACATATTTCCCCGGAGCCAAATCGGCCACCGACGGGGCGGGACAGGGCCCGTATTTCATTGCATTCGCAAAGAGTGCTCGCGCAGTGACGACCAAGCCCCTGATGCTGACCGGCGGTTTCAAGACACGTGCGCAGGCCGAAGACGCTGTGGCCAGCGGTACAGTCGATGTTGTCGGTCTTGCGCGTGCGCTTGTCCTTGAACCGGAACTTCCTAATCTCTGGATGGCAGATCAGACGCCAGAGCCTGCCTTTCCCAGATTTTCCGACGCCCAGGAAGGCGGGATAACCGCTTGGTATACCATGCGGCTGACCGAAATCGGTGCTGATACGGAAACGCCGGATGTCAGTGATCTAGGGCAGGCTATCGACGAATATGAACTGCGTGACAAAGCCCGAACCGACGTGTGGTTGCGTCACTTTTCCAATGATGCAGTCTAATAACGTGGATAGGTGATCGTCACCTGATCTGTTAGTGTTCTCAGATCGGTGGGTTATATGTACGATTAAAAAATAGTGATAGTGGCAATTGCGCAGGGCAGTGGCGCTGGCGGTTTGTGATAAGCGTCATTGAGCCATTTTAATGTCAAATACTACACATTGCATCCACTGTTCACAGTGCCCAAATCCACAAATATGTTTGCCAATGTGATGTAGACACGTCTACATTCAGGGAACCCATTCAGACGTAGGGCAAATGTAATTATAGGTTAAATATAATGACGAACTCCGTTCTTTCTAAACCAATTGATTTACCTTGTGGTATCCAGCTTAAGAACAGGCTCGCCAGAAGTGCTATGACCGAGGCTTTGGCTGACAGTCAGGACAGGCCAACCGTTGCGCACCAGACTTTGTATAAACGCTGGTCTGAAGGGGGATTTGCGCTTCAGCTTACGGGTAATGTCATGGTCGATAGGCGTTATCTCGAACGCCCCGGAAACGTTGTTGTTGAAGATGAAACTGCACTTGATGCCTTAGTGCAATGGGCAAGTGCTGCGAAATCGGGGGGCAGCCAGATTTGGATGCAAATTAGCCACCCCGGGCGCCAATGTCCTATTGTGGTGAATACGCGACCACTATCCCCCTCAGCCGAGAAACTACGTATTTTGGGGCTGTTCGGTAAACCAAAAGCGATGACAACAGATGATATTGAAGATGCTATTCGTCGGTATGGCAGAACCGCCGAAATCGCGCGCAAGGCGGGTTTTGACGGGGTTCAAATCCACAGTGCACATGGGTATTTAATCAACCAGTTTTTGTCGCCGATCACCAATCGCCGTACTGATGAATGGGGCGGTTCACTGGAAAATCGCGCGCGTTTTTTAAGGCGTGTTTATACTGAGGTGCGCACGGCTGTCGGCCCTGATTTTCCAGTGGCTGTTAAGCTGAACTCGGCCGACTTCCAGAAAGGCGGATTTAGTCTTGAAGAATGTGCGCAAGTGGCATGCTGGTTGGAACAAAACGGAATTGATCTGATCGAGCTTTCAGGTGGTACTTATGAACAGATGAGTTTTGTGAACGGTACCGATGATGAGCCGCGTGAAAGCACCCAAAAGCGAGAGGCTTATTTTCTGGAATACGCACGCGAAGTGCGCAAAGCTGTTAAATCACCGATTATGGTCACGGGCGGATTTCGCAGCCGTGATGCTATGGAGCAAGCGATAACTGTGGATGGCATAGACATGATAGGTATGGCGCGGCCAACATGCGTGCTACCTGATGCCGCTGCGCAGTTATTGAGCGGTGCCGCCGAAAAGGTCGGTATTGAAGAGGATGGGTTGGTTATAGGGCGCGGTCGTTTTGGCATGAATGCGCAAAATTGGCTTATCAACCTTGTAAATACAGTTTCGAGGGTGGAGTATTACGCTTGGCAGATGACCCGGATGTCACGCGGTCAACAGCCCCAAACCGAGGCCCGAGCAAATGCGATTGGTTATTTCGTCTGGTATCTTAGCCGAACCACGCTTCTTGGATTGGGGCGCAAACTATCCCGCTGAACAGGCACTGTAGACTAAAGCCCACCTAAAGGGTGTTGTTTTATGGCAGTAAATAAATATATTATAATAAAAACAGACTGTTATGAGATGTCCTATCTGGGACATAAAACGCTGAGTAACCAAAAGAATACGATGCGTGTAAAACACACACCCTAAATTCCACCCAGATCAGGGCTTAACACGGGCCAAAACCCCGCCTATAAGGTGCTTCGATGACAAATAAGGCGAACCTTCATGCGCAAAGCTAAAATCAGCCGTGATACGGTGGAAACCAAGATCAGTGTTGAGATCAATCTTGACGGTACAGGTCAATATGACAATGAAACCGGCGTGGGTTTTTTTGACCATATGCTGGACCAGTTGTCACGCCATGCGCTGATCGACATGAAAGTGCGCGCCTCGGGCGATTTACACATTGATGATCACCACACCGTCGAAGATGTGGGCATTGCGCTGGGTAAGGCCCTGACGGCGGCTGTTGGCGACAAAAAGGGCATCAACCGGTACGGGTCTTGCCTGTTGCCGATGGATGACGCGCTGGTGCGCTGTGCTTTGGATATATCGGGGCGGCCTTATCTGGTTTGGAATGTTGAGATGCCCACACCCAAGATCGGCACGTTTGACACCGAGCTGGTGCGCGAGTTTTTCACGGCTTTTGCAATGCAGGGCGGGCTGACTTTGCATGTCGAGGCTTTGGACGGGTTCAACAGCCACCATATTGCCGAAGCGGCGTTTAAATCCGTGGCACGCGCGTTACGTGTGGCCTTGGAAACAGACCCGCGCAAGGCGGATGCCATTCCATCTACCAAAGGCACTTTATCCGAATGACCACCGTAATTGTTGATTACAACTCGGGAAATCTGCGTTCTGCCGAAAAAAGCTTTCAACGTATGGCGGTGGAACTTGATGCGGGCGACGTGGTTGTCTCGGCTGATCCTGATATGGTGCGCAAGGCCGATCATGTGGTTTTACCGGGCGTGGGCGCTTTTGCCGATTGCAGACGCGAGTTAGGTGCGATCGACGGGTTGTTCGGGGCTTGCGCTGAACATGTGAAATCCGGCAAGCCGTTTATGGGGATTTGTGTCGGCATGCAAATGATGGCGACATGGGGTCGCGAGCACGGGTCACACAAAGGTTTTGACTGGATCAAGGGCGAGGTGGTGCGGCTTCAACCTGATAACCCAACCCTGAAAATCCCGCATATGGGATGGAATGAGCTGGATAACATTGTGCTGCACCCTGTCTTTGACGGGATTTCCAACGGCGATCACGTGTATTTTGTACATAGCTATCACATGCAGCCAGAAAACCCGGATGATCTGCTGGCTACTGTTGAATATGGCGGTGCAATTACAGCTGCTGTGGGCCACGATAATATTATCGGCACACAGTTTCACCCGGAAAAAAGCCAATCAACCGGCTTGCGATTGATTGGCAATTTTTTACAATGGAAGCCGTAGTTTAGGAAACTTATCCTAGTTTACGCGTGACCAAGTGCCACCATCACGGCAGATAAACAGAACGCAACCCTCTACGGCTAATTTATCGCCGTTAAGCTGCATTTTGGATTTGTAGGTTTTATCACGGTCTGGTGCCCAGATTTGGCCGCCGCCATACGCGCCGTCACCTTCATTGGTCATGTCCCAGATAATGTTCTTGCCGATGTTATCTTGAATACCTCGGCTGCCGTCCGAGTTGAATGATTTCACTAATTTGCCGCAAATCTTACCGCCGCATTGTGCAACTAGAACATGGCCATAGTTTCCATTGTCATCAGGTTTGGTCTTCCATGTGCCGAATATTGCGTCTGCTGCAAGCACTGGTGATGAAATAAGAACCGCTGCTGCGATTAAAGCCAGTTTTTTCATGAATAATCCTCCCATATTCGCGCTCACTGTGCAAAATTGCGCGTTGGTGCGTCAAGTTGAACGTTGGGTTACTTGTGTGCTTTGCAAAACTTTGCCTATCGGGTATCAGACAGGGGACTCGATTTGAACAGGCAAAACAGATGATCCTATACCCCGCGATTGATTTAAAAGACGGCAACTGCGTGCGGCTTTACAAGGGTGAAATGGCACAGGCCACGGTGTTTAATGACAACCCTGCGGCGCAAGCCATGGCGTTTGCTGACGCGGGTTGCGAATGGTTGCATCTGGTAGATCTCAATGGTGCTTTTGCCGGTGAGCCGGTGAATGCAGCCCCCGTTGAAGCTATTTTAAAGGCGGTAGATGTGCCGGCCCAACTGGGCGGTGGTATCCGCGATCTGGCAACGATTGAGGCTTGGCTGGAAAAGGGGCTAACACGGGTGATTTTAGGCACTGTTGCGGTGGAGAACCCTGATCTGGTTCGGGAAGCCGCCCGCAAGTTTGAAGGTCATGTAGCCGTGGGGATAGATGCCCGCAACGGCATGGTCGCGACACGTGGCTGGGCCGAGGAAACAGATGTGAACGTTACGGATTTAGCGCGTCAGTTTGAAGACGCGGGCGTGGCGGCGATCATTTACACCGACATTAACCGTGACGGGGCTATGCAAGGGCCGAATGTGGCAGCAACGGCTGCCTTGGCCCATGCGGTTTCGATCCCTGTGATTGCGTCGGGCGGGGTATCGTCGATGGATGATCTGCGTGCGTTGAAAAACTGCGGTGCGCCATTGGATGGTGCGATTTCGGGGCGGGCGTTGTATGATGGGATGATCAATGTGCCTGAAGCTGCGGCCTTGTTGAAAGGGTAAACCATGCTAAAAACCCGTATCATCCCCTGCCTAGACGTCAAAGACGGTCGTGTTGTCAAAGGTGTCAACTTTGTTGATCTGATTGATGCGGGCGATCCTGTGGAAAGTGCCAAGGCCTATGATGCGGCGGGGGCGGATGAGTTGTGTTTTCTGGATATTGCAGCCACCATTGAAAACCGTGGCACGATGTTTGATGTAGCGCGGCGCACGGCCGAACAGTGCTTTATGCCGCTGACCATCGGCGGCGGTGTGCGTGAGCCTAACGATGTGCGCTATCTGTTGCTGGCGGGGGCCGATAAGGTCAGCTTTAACTCGGCGGCGGTGGCGAACCCCGATGTTGTATCAGACAGCGCAAACCGTTTTGGCAGCCAGTGTATTGTGGTTGCAATTGACGCTAAAACTGTATCCCCGGGAAAGTGGGAGATTTTCACCCACGGCGGGCGAGAGCCCACGGGGATTGATGCGGTTGAATTTGCGCGGCTTATGGAACGTAAAGGGGCAGGGGAAATTCTGCTGACCAGCATGGACCGTGACGGTACTAAAAGCGGTTATAATCTGCCCCTGACCCGCACCATTGCGGATGCGGTGCATATCCCTGTAATTGCGTCAGGCGGGGTTGGCACGCTGGATCATCTGGTTGCAGGTGTGAAAGAAGGTCACGCTTCTGCAGTTTTAGCCGCTTCGATCTTTCATTTTGGTGAATACACCATTAAAGAAGCCAAGGAATATATGGCCGCGAACGGCGTGCCTGTCAGACTGTAAGAAAGAAAACACATGGCCAACGTCCTAACCCGCCTTGCCCGCAAAATCGAAAGCCGCAAAGGGGCCGACGAGAAAAAATCCTATGCTGCCAAATTATTCAAGCGCGGCCCTGAGAAATGCGCCGAGAAATTCGGCGAAGAAGCGGTCGAAGCGATTATTGCTGCGGCCAAAGGGGATGTGAAAAACCTGAAAGAAGAAGCCGCAGACGTGATATTTCATTTGTTCGTGATGCTCTCGTCACGCGGTGTGACACTGGAAGATGTGCTGGAAGAACTTGAAC
>Ga0316204_10007593_pt1 | contig 15714 bp, 15 predicted proteins | sample 6monrhotite_MG_2_FD_205661 | JGI IMG/M metagenome (GOLD analysis project Ga0316204, IMG submission 205661) | Microbial mat bacterial communities from mineral coupon in-situ incubated in ocean water Damariscotta River, Maine, United States -... | ecosystem: Environmental > Aquatic > Marine >... | reverse complement strand
GCTGCCTTTTTAGCAGCTGGTTTTTTAGCGGCTACTTTGCGAGCTGGAGCTGCCTTTTTAGCAGCTGGTTTTTTAGCGGCTACTTTGCGAGCTGGAGCTGCCTTTTTTGCGGCTGGTTTTTTAGCGGCTACTTTGCGAGCTGGAGCTGCCTTTTTAGCAGCTGGTTTTTTAGCGGCTACTTTGCGAGCTGGAGCTGCCTTTTTAGCAGCTGGTTTTTTAGCGGCTACTTTGCGAGCTGGAGCTGCCTTTTTTGCGGCTGGTTTTTTAGCGGGAGCTGCTTTTTTTGCAGCAGGTTTTTTAGCTGCGGTAGTGCGTCGTTTGACGACTCGTTTTGCAGCACCAGTAGCGGCTTTACTTCTGGTAGTTTTTTTACTTGTTGTTTTTTTGGTCGCAGCTTTCGCCATGATGCTCTCCTAAGAATTATTGCAACAGAAACTAGTTTGATTAACAAAGGCGTCTAATCACAGTTATTGTAGGCAGAAAAATTAAAAAATTCAAAAAATGATTGCAAATAAATATCAACTCTGAAAGATTAGACCCTTAAAATGAGAAAAAAATAATAAAAACTAAACTTTTTGGAGAATTACTTTATGGACATTTCGATTTCTGTGTTTTATTCGCAACTCTATTTTTCACTACTTGGACTGTTTGCAATCTATTTGTCTTACATGGTTGTGGATGCTAGACGATCTGAAAAGATCGGCATTGGAAGTGGTGACAACAAATTAATGGAACGTAGAATAAGAGTTCATTCTAACTTTATTGAATACCTTTTACCCTTCGCTATTTTGTTTCTTGTTTACGAGCTATCTGGTGGTAATGAATGGGTATTAAAAATCTCAGGAGCTGTATTTCTAATCGCAAGAATAATGCATGCCCAAGGGTTAGCAAAATCTGCAGGAACTAGCTTTGGTAGATTCTATGGAACTCTGTTTACTTGGATAATAATAATCGCATTAAGTATTGCTAATATTATTCATTTATTTTAACAATAACTTTTGTGGAGAATAGGCATTCGATTTATTTCGAATGCCTATTTTTTTAGAAAAGAATAATGCGTTAGTTAATAGAAAATAATATTTTAAAGACTATTAGAAATATTAGATTGGTTTTTTCTATTCAGATAATTTGAAATAAAATTTCCTGCTTCAATCAATTTTTCCAAATTAACACCAGTGTCTATTCCTAAGCCATCGAGCATATATACCACATCTTCAGTAGCGACATTTCCTGATGCACCCTTGGCATAGGGACAACCGCCAAGACCTGATACTGAAGCATCAATGGTACTAACCCCATATTGAAGTGCCACTAATAAATTGGCTAGTGCCTGACCGTAGGTATTATGAAAATGTGCCGCAATCTTGTCTACAGAAATTGAGGCAAGGACTGTATCGAGTAGTTGGCTTGTCATCCCCGCATTACCGATACCAATGGTATCGCCAAGCGAAACTTCATAGCAACCAAGGTCTAATAATTTATTTGAAACCTCAACAACAACTGCGGGATCAATGTTTCCTTCATAGGGACATCCCATGACACATGAAACATAACCTCTGACTAAAACATTATCTTTTTGAGCAGCATCACAAATAGGTTTAAAACGTTCGATACTTTCAGCAATTGAGCAGTTAGTATTTTTTTGTGCAAAACTTTCCGAAGCTGCTGCAAATACAGCAACTTTCTTGGCACCTGCCTGAAGGGCATTTTCATAACCTTTCATATTAGGCGTTAAGACTGGGTAATCAATTCCGGAGTTAAGATCAAGTTGACTGAGAAGGGCGCTCGCATCTGCTAATTGAGGCACCCATTTGGGTGAAACAAAACTGGTTGCTTCTATAGTCATTAAACCAGAGTCGGCTAACTTATCAATCAATTGTAACTTGATATCAGTAGGAACAGACGTTGATTCGTTTTGAAGACCGTCACGTGGTCCTACTTCTACAATGGATACATTACTGGGTAAATTTGAAAAAATATTAGTCATTAGAATCTATTTTTATTAATTCGGAACCTTCTTCAACAAGCTCGCCGAGCTCATAAAATATCTCAGAAACAACACCAGAACTATGGGCTTGAATTGAATGTTCCATTTTCATTGCTTCCATGACTAATAATGTTTGTCCTGCAATGACCTTGTCACCCTGTTTAACATTCATAGTAATAATTGAACCTGGCATTGGTGCGATTAATTGATCTGAGGTTGCTTCATCACCAAACTCATGAAGCTCTATGTGGCGATTAATTATTGAATGTTTACCATGACCTATTAAATGCAGTTCATGGTGATTTTCAATAATATTAATATCCATTCGTTTATTGGATAACTTCACAGTTAATAGGGTGCCTTCGAGCCGGCAGCTGGCTGTGAACGAATGCTCTAACACATCAACTGTATATGCTTCATGCTCAAAATGAATGGCAACATTAACTGAATCATCACGTTCATTTTTTGAATTGGCGAAGTACTTAAATTTGTGGGTATTTCGTAAATTGTTTTGCCAACCTGTCATTAGGTGCCATGGTGAATTAGGATCAACGCTTAGGTTAGATTTTAAGTCAGCATCACGAACACTTTTATTTACTTCGTATAAAGCTGCAATCGCGTAATCTTCGGCTGTAATAGGATTTATGTTATTCAATAAATCATCTTGATAGGTTGGAATAAAGGCGGTAGATAATTCACAGTCTTCAAATTTTTGGTGTTCAGCTATGGCACTTGCAAAGTCAAGATTGGTTGCTACACCGACCACCTGATAATCTGATAAAGCAGCTCTTAATCTAGCCAGAGCTTTAGAACGATCCTTATCCCAAACAATTAGTTTTGCGATCATAGGATCGTAAAAAACAGAAATGTTATCACCCTGTCTTACGCCAGTATCAACACGTACATGTTGGTTCTGCTTTGGCGTACTCAGATATGAAATAGCTCCGGTCGATGGCAGAAAGTCTTGCTCTGGATCTTCGGCATAAATTCTAACTTCAAAAGAATGGCCATTGGCTGTAATTTGTTGTTGCTTTAAAGGCAGTGCTTGACCCGATGCAACCAGAAGTTGCCATTCGACTAAATCAATACCAGTAATCATTTCAGTAACAGGGTGTTCAACTTGAAGCCGAGTGTTCATCTCCATGAAATAGAATTCGCCATTGTCATAAAGGAACTCGACCGTACCAGCACCTTGATAGCCAATAGCATTGGCGGCATTGATTGCAACCTGTCCCATGGTTTTTCTCAGTTCGTCACTTAGCCCAGGAGCAGGAGCTTCCTCAATTACTTTTTGGTATCGTCTTTGTAACGAACAATCTCGCTCGAATAGATGTACGGCATTACCCAGAGAATCTGCGAAGACTTGTATTTCTACATGCCTAGGTTTACCAATGTATTTTTCAATGAGTATTTCATCATCACTGAAGGATGCCATTGATTCGCGCTTACAGGATTCTAGAGCATCATAAAAGTCGGCATCTGATTCAACGATACGCATACCCTTACCACCACCACCAGCACTTGCTTTTAGCAGTACTGGATAACCAATCTTTTGCGCCTGTTGCTGAAGAAATTCAGCCGTTTGATTTTCACCATAATAGCCAGGGACGAGTGGCACATTCGCCTTAGACATTATTTCTTTGGCAGCACTTTTTGACCCCATGGATCTGATTGCAGTACTGGGCGGGCCGATAAAACAAATATTCAATGCAGCACATTTTTCTGCAAAATCAGCATTTTCAGATAAAAACCCATAACCAGGGTGAATGGCTTCTGCGCCACTTTGACGAGCAACTTCGAGGATTTTATCTGCCAGTAAATAACTCTGAGCTGAAGGAGCCGCTCCGATGTGCCATGCTTCGTCAGCCTGAGTGACATGTTGCGCCTTGGCATCAGCATCTGAATATACGGCAACGGTTCTAACCCCAAGTGATTTTGCTGTCTTGATAATTCGACATGCAATTTCCCCACGATTGGCAATCAGTATTTTTTTAAACATCATTCATCATCCTGCCAATCGGGCGTTCTTTTTGATAGGAAAGCAGAGACACCTTCTTGTCCTTGTTCTGAAGCTCGAATTTCGGCAATGGTTCTGGCTGTAAAGGTATGTAACTTACTATTGATTGGTTGTTCTGAAACATCTTTTATTAACTTCTTTGCTCTCACCACTGCCTCTGGTCCATTAGTGGCAATTAGTTTTGCTAATTCCATAACTCGCGTCGAAAGTTGTTCGGCTGGGGTAACTTCAGATATAAGACCAATTTGGCTGGCTCGATCCGCTTTAAAGCGCTCAGCAGTGACAAAATAGCGTTGTGCCTGACGTGTACCTATCGCCTGTATCACAAAAGGGCTTATAACGGCTGGTACAAGCCCAAGTTTAACCTCTGATAGACAAAAGCTAGCCTGTTCTGAGGCTATGGCAATATCGCAGCAGGAAATTAAACCAACACCTCCACCATAGGCTGCTCCTTGAACCTGTGCGATGACCGGGCAGGGCATTCTATATATTTGATATAGGCATTCAGCAAGCTTTAATGAGTCTTGGTAATTTTCTTCATCTGAATAGTCGGCCATTCGGCGCATCCAGTTCAAATCTGCGCCAGCAGAAAAACTCTTTCCTTCTGAGGAAAGTATAACTACTCTTATGGTCTCGTCTTCAGCAAGTGCTACAAAGGTCGCTTTAAGTTCAGCGATCATTTGATCATCAAAAGCATTATGAATTTCTGAGCGGGTCAGAATGACTTCAACAATACCTTGATCATGTTCTTCAATTTTTAAGCAGTTCATATTACATCCTGAATATGCCAAATTTAGTTTCTTCAATGGGGGCATTAAGTGCTGCAGCAATACTTAAACCAAGTACCATTCGTGTATCAGCAGGATCTATGATGCCATCATCCCAGAGTCTGGCACTGGCGTAGTAGGGGTGCCCTTGAGATTCATATTGATCTGATATAGGTTTTTTAAACGCTTGCTGTTCATGCTCTGGCCATTCTTGACCGGCAGCAGTCAGATTGTCTTTTTTGATTTGCGCCATAACATTGGCCGCCTGTTCTCCACCCATTACAGAGATACGTGCATTGGGCCACATATACATCATCCGAGGTGAGTAGGCCCTGCCACACATGCCATAGTTACCTGCGCCAAAGCTACCGCCAATGATCACTGTAAATTTAGGTACGTTGGCTGTGGCAACGGCGGTAACCATTTTGGCTCCATTCTTGGCAATTCCCTGACTTTCGTATTTTTGCCCAACCATAAAGCCAGTGATATTTTGTAAAAATATCAACGGTATCTTTCTCTGTGCACATAGCTCTATAAAATGTGCGCCTTTTAATGCTGACTCAGAAAATAGAATGCCATTATTTGCTAAGATCCCTACAGGATAACCATGCAGACGTGCAAAACCACAGATTAATGTTGTTCCATATTGGGCTTTAAATTCGTTAAATTCAGAACCATCAACGATGCGTGCTATTACCTCACGCACATCAAAGGGTTTCTTTAAATCATCAGGAATAATGCCATACAGTTCTTTACTATCAAAAAGTGGCGCAATGGTGTCTCGCACATTGGCTATGGCTGGCTTTTGATGATTTAGGTTGGCAATAATATCTCGAGCAATTGATAGGGCGTGATTGTCATTGTTGGCATAATGATCGGTAACGCCTGAGACTTTACAATGAACATCAGCGCCACCGAGATCTTCGGCTGAAACAACTTCACCAGTAGCGGCTTTAACCAAGGGTGGACCCGCTAAGAAAATAGTACCTTGTTGGCGAACAATAATACTCTCATCTGCCATGGCAGGAACATAGGCTCCTCCGGCAGTACATGAGCCCATGACAATCGCTATTTGAGGAATGTTTTTGGCCGACATATTGGCTTGGTTATAAAAGATACGTCCAAAATGATCGCGGTCTGGAAATACTTCATCCTGTTGCGGTAAATTCGCGCCGCCAGAATCGACTAGGTAGATGCACGGTAGGTGGTTCTGTTCGGCTATTTCTTGGGCGCGTAAGTGTTTTTTAATCGTTTCTGGAAAGTAGGTGCCACCTTTTACCGTAGCATCATTGCAGACGATCATACATTCAACGCCTTCGATACGACCGATACCTGTGATGATACCGGCTGCAGGCACTTGGTTATCGTACTTGTCATAGGCCGCGAATGTTGAGAACTCTAGAAAGGGCGAACCCACATCCAGCAAATGCTTAATCCGGTCACGCGGTAGAAGTTTGCCTCGACTTAGATGTTTCGCTCTGGCTTTTTCATGACCACCTAGTGCAATTTGTTCAGTCTTGCTACGTAGATCATCTAACAATGAATACATAGCAGTTTTATTTGCTTTGTAGGTCTCAGACTTGGTATTAACGGCTGTTTTTAATACCGGCATACCTTACTCCTGTATCATTTCTACTGCGATTGCTGTTGCTTCACCACCACCGATACAAAGACTGGCGATACCAGTTTTTAAATCGTTATTTTTTAGTGCCGCAAGTAAAGTAACTAATATACGTGCACCACTGGCACCTAAAGGATGTCCTAAAGCACAGGCACCACCATTGATATTTACTTTACTGTCATCCAGCTCAAGATCCTTAATAGCAGCCATTGTCACAATGGCAAAGGCTTCATTAATTTCAAATAAATCAACGTCATCCTTGGACCAGTTCAATTTGCTGAGAAGTTTCTGCATCGCACCCACTGGCGCAATGGTGAATTCAGCAGGCTTTTGCCCTTGAGTTGCATGGCCAAGGATTCTAGCTAATGGCTTTAGTCCTTGTGCTTTTGCAGTTGACTCACGCATAAGAACCAGGGCTGCGGCACCGTCCGAAATTGAACTGGAGTTGGCTGCGGTTACTGTTCCATCTTTCGAGAAGGCAGGGCGAAGATTTGGGATCTTGTCTAATTTTGCTTTTCCTGGCTGCTCATCAATCGATATTGTGGTAGCACCTCTGCGGCTGTCAATAGTTACTGGTACGACTTCAAAATCAAAGAGACCATTTTCAATAGCCTGCTGTGCTCTAGTTGTTGAGCGAATGGCATAGTCATCCTGCATTTTACGACTGAATTGATAATCATCAGCAGTACATTGTGCAAATGAACCCATCAATTGACCTGGGTTGTAGGCATCTTCAAGGCCATCAAGAAACATATGGTCCTTTATATTGCCGTGGCCGAGTCTTTGACCCGTACGGTGCTTATCCAATAAGTAGGGCGCGTTTGACATGCTTTCCATGCCCCCTGCGACAATGGCCGTCTGTTCACCCAAAAGTAATGAATCATGCGCAATCATAACGGTTTTCATGCCAGAGCCGCAGACCTTATTAATTGTTGTACAGCCAGTCGAGGTAGGAATGCCGGCACCTAAAGAGGCCTGTCTTGCAGGCGCTTGGCCGACGCCTGCAGGTAAAACACAACCCATGTACACTTCATCGATCATTGCCGCGTCAATGCCGGCGCGTTGAATGGCTGCTTCAATAGCTACCGAACCTAGTTTTGTAGCAGTTACTGGGCTTAAATCACCACCAAAACCACCCATCGGAGTTCTTGCTATGGATACGATAACAACTGGATCTTGATTCATTACTTATTCCTTTTAAAAATTCTAATTCATTTATTAAGCTGATTCTTTAAATAGTTCACGACCGATTAACATGCGTCTAATTTCAGACGTACCGGCACCAATTTCGTAGAGTTTGGCATCGCGCAATAACCGACCGGTAGGATATTCATTTATATAACCATTGCCACCCAATACTTGAATTGCATCAAGTGCCATCTGAGTGGCTTTTTCAGAGGCAAACAATATGCAAGCAGCGGCATCTTTTCGTGTTGTCTGACCACGATCACAGGCTTGGGCTACACTATAAACATAGGAGCGTGCTGCATTCATGGTGGTATACATATCTGCTATTTTACCTTGCATTAGCTGAAATTCGCCAATGGCTTTACCAAATTGTTTGCGTTCATGGATATAAGGAATGACGATATCCATACAGGCTCTCATTATTCCAGTAGGACCACCTGATAGAACGACACGTTCAAAATCAAGACCACTCATCAGAACCTTCACACCCTGATTCAGTTCACCCAGGATATTTTCCTTCGGAACAATACAATCTTCAAAGACTAACTCGCAGGTGTGAGAGCTTCGCATGCCTAATTTATCGAGTTTTTGCGCCGTAGAGAAGCCATCGTAGCCTTTCTCAATTATAAAGGCGCTTATACCATAGGCGCCTTCTTGAGGTGCTGTTTTAGCATAAACGATAAGTACATCAGCATCTGGGCCATTGGTGATCCACATTTTATTACCATTAAGTCGATAGTGATCGCCCATATCTTCTGCTTTGAGCGCCATGCTTACAACATCAGAGCCAGCGTTAGGCTCACTCATAGCCAGTGCACCTATATGTGTTCCCGCACATAATCCCGGTAAGTATTTTGATTTCTGCTCATCGGTACCATTTTTGTTAAGCTGGTTTACACAGAGATTTGAATGCGCACCATAACTCAGTCCGATACCAGCAGAGGCTCTACTAATTTCTTCCATTGCTATAACATGCTCTAAATACCCAAGTCCTGTGCCACCGTACTGCTCATCTGCAGTCATGCCTAACAATCCGAGTTCGCCAAATTTTGGCCATAGCTCATTAGGAAAGACATTATTTATGTCAGATGATTCAGCCAAGGGCGCAATCGTTTGTTGTGAAAACGATTCCACAGAATCGCGAATCATGCCTGCTGTTTCACCGAAATCAAAAGTCATGCTTTGATACATGAAAACCTCTTTATGTTTATATGTGGTTAATTGGTTAATTTTTTCTCAATCACATCTAATTCATCGAGCATGTTGCTAATATCTTGCTGTTGCTCAACTAATGACTGTTTTTTATGTTGAATTTTTTCCAGTAGAAAAGAAGCCTGTTTCTTTTCTCCTTGGGGTAGGTCATAGATATCTAGAATCTCTTTAATTTCGCTCAAAGAAAATCCGATTCTTTTACCTCGTAATATAAGCCGAAGACGTATTCTGTCGCCATAACTATACAGGCGCTGATTTGAACGCCGTTCAGGATGGAGTAGGCCATAGTCTTCATAGTGCCGTAAAGTTCGGGAAGTAATACCGAACTCTTTAGATAGTTCTGAAATACTTATGTGGGGTTCAGGCATTCTTAAATCATCTACAAATCACAAGAACAAATGATTGTACATTACCTTTACGTTAACGTAAAGCAAATAGACTTTAGGTGCTTAACCTAATCATATTCATATATGTAATTTCTGAGACAAGGGATTTTATTGTGCGGCGCATCATATTCATATAATTGCTTAAAATTGTTTAAAAAACATCCAGAAAGGGGTGAAAACTAAGACTCATGCTATCTATAGAAAGATTATAGTTTGTGAATATTATTAAGAACTTTAAATCATTTATCTCAGTAATTACATTAAGTATATTCGCTATATAACTGTATTTATTGAGTTTAAATACTATTTCAGAGTTCTTGTTTGAATACTTTATGAATATCTAATATTTAGGTCGCCCAAGTTCTAAATTTGAACAGTTGCTTCGTCATGTCTAGTCTGTATCTATGAAATCACACTGTGTCAGTGTTAATAACGGAGGTAAATGCCTATGAAAAGACAAAAAAGAAATCGTCTAACTAGAGCTCATTCTCGAGGCTTTCATGCTGCAATCTTAGGACGAACACGTTCTGACTGTCCCTTTCAGAAACTTGAGTTTAAAGAAGAATGGTTAAGTGGTTGGCGAGAAGCACGAACCGCAATCTCATCAGGATACTATTAATTGTTACTAATATAGACTAATTAAGAAGCATCAAATTTATTAACAATGCCCAACCAAAAGTTGGGCATTTTTTATTTTTATTTAGGAAAAAGCCGGTATTCCGGTGATGGAGCGACCCATAATCAGAGCGTGAATATCATGAGTCCCTTCATAGGTATTCACTGCTTCTAAGTTCATCACATGGCGAATAACCCCAAATTCATCACTAATTCCGTTGCCACCATGCATGTCCCGAGCTACACGAGCTATATCTAATGATTTGCCACAATTATTACGTTTCATTAATGAAATAAGCTCGACCGGGCACTGATCATTATCCATTAATCGTCCCATTTGAAGACAGCCTTGTAGTCCAAGCGCTATTTCGGCCTGCATATCAGCCAGTTTCTTTTGGATTAGCTGATTGGCAGCTAGAGGACGGTTAAATTGTTTGCGTTCAAGTACATAGTTCCGAGCTGACTCAAAACAATATTCTGCTGCGCCCATCGAACCCCATGCAATTCCGTAACGGGCCTTATTTAAACAGCCGAAAGGACCAGCAAGCCCCTTTATTTCTGGAAAGATGTTTTCTTCTGGAACAAATACATTGTCCATTACAATCTCACCGGTAGAAGAAGCACGAAGTGAAAATTTGCCTTCAATCTTGGGCGCAGATAGTCCTGCCATTGATTTTTCTAAAATAAAGCCACGAATAACGCCTTCTAGTTTTGCCCAAACCACAAAAATATCAGCAATAGGGGAGTTGGTAATCCACATTTTATTGCCTGTTAAAGTGAAACCACCATCGACTTTGGTTGCTCTACTGGACATTGATGCCGGATCACTACCAGAATCAGGCTCAGTTAACCCAAAACAACCAACCCATTCTCCTGAGGCTAGCTTAGGAAGGTATTTCAGCTTCTGTTGTTCGGTACCATAGGCATTAATAGGATGCATGACTAATGAGGACTGGACACTCATAGCGCTTCGATAACCGCTATCAACGCGTTCCACTTCGCGAGCAATTAAGCCATAGCTTACATAATTGACTTCACTACCGCCATAAGCTGCAGGCAGAGTAGAGCCTAATAAGCCCAGCTCTCCAAGCTCATTCATAATTTCTCTATCAAAAATCTCATCTCGATTAGCTTTTAAAACCCTGGGTAACAGATTTGACTGGCAGTAATCTTGGGCCGTTTGTGAAATCATGCGCTCTTCTTCAGTCAATTGCTGATTTAAGAACATTGGATCTTGCCAATCAGAGGTAATTCGCGGTTGTGACATGAACTTTATCTCATTCAGGTAGTGTAATTGCGCTTACTATAAACAAATAACTAGCGCTTGTGTATTGATTATTTAGTTATTTAGTCAGAGCAACTTTTTCAATAATACTGGCTTTGCTTAGAACACAAATCCCATCACTAATTGCGATGCTGTAACAGTTAGGATCATCTTTAAAAACAGTACCGGGTTGGAGTTGGTGTTGATGTTGTACACATTGAACATCAGTCACCAAATACAAGCTGTCTTCAATTGCAGCCACGACACCAAAATGGCCTGCTGCGCTTACTCTGCTTTTGATCTCTGAGCAGTTACTCTGCCAATTGAGTTTTCTATCATCTAAAGTTATTTTTGGCCAATAACTGCCTTTACCCTGAGGGGTGGCTGCTTGGTAAAACGTTTCAAATTGGTCGCAAAGAATATTTAATAGGCGAGGAGTCTCTAGTTCTAGGCGCGCCAATACCGTATCTAAGCTGTCATGGTCGGATATTTGCAGTGGCTGTTGATAAATAATGTCTCCACCATCAAATTCAGTGGTCATCTTATGAAAGCTAATACCCGCAAATTGAGGGTATTTCATTAATATCCAGCTTAATGGTGTTGGTCCTTTACCTTCAGGCAATAGACTGGGATGGACATTGATGGTTCTGAAATTGAAGCCGTCAACAGGTATTAACCAGGGGTATTCAATGCAAAAGAGGCAGTCGACGCCCTGGTTTTGTAGATTTTGAAGATCCCCAACCGTTGGCTTGTTGGTATTTACTGTAATTGCTTCTTGTTCAGCCCAATGACGGATAGTTTTATTATAGCTTTGCTCACCATGAGTAAAGATGTGGCTTATGTTATGACCGTGGTGTTGTAAGACTGAGATACAGGTAAGAAACCAGTCTCCTCCAAAATAAGCTATTTTCATCTAAAATAGATCCTAAGCAAAAGCATTATAGAGCTCAATAATTGCAGGAAAGATCGCCCAAATCAATAAGAACGCCATAAGTATATTGAATATTCTGAAATATATATCATGGCTAAATAGTTTTTTGAGGTGATGGCCAAATAATAGCCATATTGCGACGGATGGAAATGCAACGAGCATAAAGATAATGGCAATGATGAAACTATGTAATAACTGTTGCTCTGGATCGCTATAAATGGATATGGCTGTTGTAGCCATGATCCATGCTTTAGGGTTTACCCATTGAAAGAGTAGGGCCTGAATATAAGAGAATGGCTTGGCCGTGCTTTTCTGATTTGATAGGTGGTCAGTACTGGCAATACGCCACGCCATATAAAATAGATAAAGAATGCTAAGAATTTGGATTAATCTATGTAACCAAGGAAACTGTTGAAACAATACTGAAACACCTAGTCCAATACCAATGACCATCAAAGGAAAACCGGTACATATTCCAAGTAGGTGCGGAACACTGGCTTTAACACCAAAGTTTAACCCTGATGTCATTATCATCAGGTTATTAGGACCAGGTGTTGCCGTGGCAGTTAGGATAAAGATGAATAATGGAAGATATTCCATAGTATAAGTATTTAAAAAGTAAGTGAATGCTCAGTATAAAGCAACTGTTGATTGGGAACATTATTTATACTAGCGTAAATAAAAAGTTAAGCAAAAAAAAGGCCTGCAAATGGCAGACCTTTATAATGCTAGAAAGAAATTATCTTAGAATGTCATTCCAACGCCTAAAAATACAACAAATGGATCGATATCAACATCAACAGTTGTTAATACTGTAGAACCAACCATTACGTCTGCATCAGTACTTATCATCATGTAGTAAACACCACCTGAGAAGTAGAAATCATCAGCGATAGGCATATCGAAGCCAGCTTTTAAAGCAAGACCAGTAGAAGCGCTAAGGTCTAGGTCAGTTACACCTAAGGCTGCTGCGTCAGGATGAACATAATCTTCATAGAATTTAGTGTAATTTATACCAACACCCACATGGTACTTAAAGTTGTCATTGCCCATGTTATAAACAGCAGAGATTGTAGGCGGTAGATGACTAGTTTCACCAATTGATGCACCAGCTAGAGCGCCAGTACCAGTAATCATGTGAGAGAATGGATTTGCACCTAAGACTTCAACACCCCACTCTTTATCGAACATATAAGTAATGCTGAAAGCAAACTGTGCGTCACTATCAACTGAAACACCGTCGTTGCCTAAAACTGGACCACTGCTGTCATTTGGGTTTACGCTTCCGTAACCAGCTCTTAAGATCCAGTCGTCTGCAAAGGCAGTAGTTGCACTGACCATTAGCGCTGCTGCTAATATTAATTTTTTCATGGTTTAATCCTCTAATTGACTATTTGTAAGTAAAGTTGTTTGTAAATTATGAATGCAAAACAACATACGTGAATATACGCAGTGAATATTGATTAAGATCAATATTTAACAAATAACAGCCTGTAGGAAGGCATTAATTAGGAAAAGTTAATATATAACGACTTAATGACTCCAAACTTGCGATTTAGGTAGCTCGACCACAAGACCATCCAAGGCGTCAGTGATAGGTATTTGACAGCCAAGGCGACTATTCGGTTTTAGTTCATGAACTTTTTTTAAGCGTTCTTTTTCCATTTGACTGGCCGGGGGCAATTTGTCTTGCCAATCACTCGTGATATAGCAATGACAGGTGGCGCAAAGCATTGCACCGCCGCATTCAGCGAGCATGCCTTCAATATTATTTAATAATGCGCCATGCATTACAGTCATACCAGTAGATACTGTGACTGTGGTTTCTTCACCAGTGTAAGAAATGTACGTAATTTCTGCCATCGTTACTTAGATAGTCCTAGTCTAAATGCCATTATGATATTGCTATCATTGCATAAGCATTTCACCTCGTCCACAATAGCGTTTGTTTATATATTAATGGAGATTTTAGATGATCCCAAGAACACTATTCGAGCCTGAACATGAACAGTTTCGCGATAGCGTGCGTAAATTCTTTGAATCTGAAGCAGTACCTTTCCATGAACAATGGGAAGAGGACGGACAAATTGATCGAGCGCTTTGGAATAAGGCTGCTGAATATGGCATGTTGGCACCAACGGTGCCTGAGCAGTACGGTGGCTTTGGTGTAGATTTTAGATATAACACTGTTGTAGTCGAAGAGGCCTGCAAACTGGGTTTAACAGGGGTAGGTTTCTTTTTACATTCAGATATCGCTGTGCCGTATTTGATTAACCACGGTTCTGAGTTTATTAAAGAAAAATATTTACCCGGCTGTGTTACTGGAGAAACAGTATTAGCCATTGCGATGACCGAGCCCGGTGCTGGTTCAGACCTACAAGGTATTAAGACTACCGCTGTAAGAGAAGGGGAGCACTATCGTATCAATGGTGCCAAGACCTTTATCACCTGTGGCATTCAGTCAGACCTTGTGATTGTGGCCTGTAAGACAGACCCAAAGGCTGGCGCTAAAGGCATCAGCTTATTTTTGGTAGAGGCTGGGACAAAAGGCTTTGAAAAAGGCTCTAACTTAAAGAAAATTGGGATGAAGGCACAAGATACTTCAGAAATGTTTTTCAATGATGTATTAGTGCCAGCAGAAAATCTCTTAGGTGAAGAAAACAGAGGCTTCTACCATTTAATGAATGAGTTATCACAAGAACGCCTTAGTATTGCTATTGGTGCACTCGCTTCTGCTGAATCGATATTAGCGACTACCGTAGAGTATGTCATTGACCGTAAAGCCTTTGGTAAGCGACTCGCTGATTTACAGAACACCCAGTTCGAATTGGCCGAAATGTCTGCATTGTTAACGCAACAAAGAGTTTTTATCGACCGTTGTATTGAACTTCACATTGAAGGAAAGCTAGATGCGATTGCAGCCTCTAAGGCGAAACTGTTGGCAACGGATCAACAGTTTAAAGTGATCAACCGTTGTCTTCAGTTACATGGCGGATATGGTTATATGTGGGAATATCCTGTGGCTCGTGCCTTTGCGGATTCTCGTGTATTAAGTATATACGGTGGCGCAAATGAAGTAATGAAACTTATCATTGGTCGAGACCTAATTAATAATCATTAAAAGTATTATTTATATAACAATAAATAATACCTAGCAGCAATAATTTGGAGTCATAGAAATGCAACTTAAAGATAAAGTGGCCATCGTCACAGGTGGGTCGTCAGGAATCGGTGAAGCAACGGTAAGAGCCTATTTGGCTAAGGGTGCCAAGGTTGCTATTTTTGATAGAAATGAGCCAGCAGATACTAGTTTGCTCACAGAAAATAGCGAGTCACTCAGTTTTTATTCTGTTGATGTTACCGATGAGTCATCCGTTAAGGCTGCTATCGCCTCTGTGGTTGAACAATATGGCGCACTGCATATCTGTAATAACTTTGCCGGTATTGCACCTGCTATGAAGGTGTACGGTAGAAAAGGCACACACAGTTTAGATATTTTCCAACAGGTAATTAATGTCAATTTGGTTGGCACCTTTAATGTTTCACGACTCGCCGTAGAGCAAATGGCTAACAATGAAGCTGTCACTGAAGATGGCACAAGGGGGGTAATAATTAATACTGCTTCTGTCTCTGCCTATGAGGGACAAATGGGTCAGGCGGCCTATAGCGCTTCAAAGGGAGGGGTGGTTGCTATGACCTTACCGATGGCTCGTGATTTAGCTTCTG
>Ga0316204_10007592_pt1 | contig 15715 bp, 13 predicted proteins | sample 6monrhotite_MG_2_FD_205661 | JGI IMG/M metagenome (GOLD analysis project Ga0316204, IMG submission 205661) | Microbial mat bacterial communities from mineral coupon in-situ incubated in ocean water Damariscotta River, Maine, United States -... | ecosystem: Environmental > Aquatic > Marine >... | reverse complement strand
TCTTCGTGGGTGCGTGTTCTGAAAAATACTGATTTGGCAGGAATTTCATATTGTAAAACTGGAAGCCTTCCTATGGTTAAATAGGCTAAAACCGCTTTTTCGTAAGCGTACTCATTTTCTGGATTTATCGCTTCCAATAAAGCAATAGCTTTTTTTACATTTTCAACAGTCATATTCTTTTAGTTCTATGTACTCAATTCTTTATCCAAATTACTCGTAAATAGGCCTTGAACTAATTTACCATTTCTCAAATATTCAAAGAAATCATCATAATTCTCAGGACTTAGGAAGTGAAAATTATAGCGTTGATTAACTTTATTTTCTTCAAGCTGTTTGTTTAATTCCTGAAAATGAATAGTTGCCCATTTAAATTTTGCTTTATTTAAATCTGAATAGTCTTGGTCATCTTTAATCTCGACAACGGTAATATATTCTATTTCCGCATCTGAGGTTTTAACAAAAAAATCTGGATTGAATTTGCCCTGTTTTGTATGGTTTCCTGATTTACTTGATAACGAATACTCAATAGTATAGAAGCTTTGATTAGTTGATTTTAGCCAAGCATCCAAGGCTTTGGAATTTTCATTCCTAACCAATTTTTCAGCAAATTTTCTTTCAGGTGTTGCGTTAAGGAACGCTAAATCTACCGGTGTTTTAAAATCATAACTATTTGCCTGCAAAGTAGCATTACGAGGAAAAGTTCCATCATCAATTACTTCCTGCAAAAAGTTTAATACGTCTGTGTCTTTAACTTCTTCATTGTAATTATTTGAATACATAACCGTAGAATTATGGCGTAAATTCCCTATTGACAATGTTTCCTTTATTCTTTCTTTAGTTGAGATAACAAAGGGCTTTTGCGCTATTCTGACTAATTCAAGCGATTTATTTTTTCGTCTTAGAAGCGTATTGAATGAAGAAAAAATATTTCGTTTATTCTTTTCGTTCAATTCATCTCCTTCCAGACCAACCTTATCCATAGAACGCCTTATCAGCTTTGTAATCTCTTCTTTGGGCGGAAGGTTATTTTTTGTGTACTGACCTTCTTGTAAATTGAGTGTAACACCTTCCCATTCTCTCGTCTGAAACTCGTGATAGATTTTATCAACGATTTCCTTAATTGGTGTCATTCTATTTTTAATCTTGTACTCTACACTCTTATAATCACTCGCAAGGTTGGTATATGTTGTTTCCTGACTTACTTGGTCTACCGAAGATTCTAAGTTTATGATACCTTTATAATTAAACTCTTTCTCTTTACTGTTGTTTTCTACCGCTTTTTCAATTTTGTTGTAATCTATATTGTAAAGTTCAAAATGAAATTTACTCCTATCGCCATCGATTAAGTTAGAACTCTCCAATCGCATTTCTAACTCCAGTACTTCATCTACCAATCCTTTAATTTTTGAGCCCCAAGATGAATGGTTAAATATTGTAACTTCTGCATTATTTATATATTCAGGCGGCACTCTTAGTCCTCTACCTAAAACCTGAGAAATCAATAATTTTGAATTAAAAGCTCTTTCTTCCATAGGGACTATTTGGAATACATTCTTAACATCCCATCCCTCTGTAAGCATAGAAACGGACACAATCCATTCTACAGTAGAGTCTTGTTCATCTACTTCCTCCAAACGAATTACATTATGCTTATGTACCTTATCTGAAGTTACCGTCATAACCAATTTATCTCGAACCTCTTGTTCTTCCAAACCTTCTTCCAGCATTAAAAATTCAACCAATCGTGTTTCAAGTCTTTTGGCATTTGTAATATTGTTTGTTACCAGAATTGTTAATGGTTTTACATTTTTGTAAGTAACTTTATTATTGCTATGGTTCTGATATATTTTCTGAAATCTTTGGTCTTCGTTTATGCTATCATCCTCTGAAACATAATTAATCTTCTTAACAAATTTTTCATCAACAGCTTCTCGTAAAGAGTATCTGTAAATAACGTCATTGAAGTAATCATTTCCTATATATGCTGTACCTGTAAAACCAAGCATATATTTAAAATTATAACCATCGTCCAATAAAAACTTCTTCCATATTTTTAACCCTCTTGCTTCTGTAGTATTACCAGAAATCTTATTATAAATGTGATGGGTTTCATCATTCAAAACTACCGTGTCAAAACCTCTTTTGAAACCAAAACTATCTTCAATTGATGAACCTGTTCTTTCATAAACAGCGTGGACATTTTCAATACAAATGGCGCCTTCGTCCACAGTAACACTTCCATCAACAATACTCAGATTTTTGATTATTGCGGATGGCGGAATTGTTTCTTTTAGAATTGGGTCAGAAGCTAATGCTAAAAACTTCTTATGTAGTTCTTTTTCAATTGTAGTAGATGGGCACAAAATGAGCACTCTTTTAACCAAGCCTAAGCCTAATAAAATTTGCGCTATTCCATACATCACATAACTTTTTCCGGTCCCTGTAGCAAGGTCTATTGTTGCAGATAACTTTGAAGGAAGTTGAATCTTACGGTGGTAATCTTGAAGCTCAGGATATCTTTCTCGTAATTGAGGGTTTTGGTAGTGATTTTTAGATACTAAATCTTGAATATTAGTATACTCTTTGGATGCCAAGTAAATAACGGAACTTTTTATGGCTTCCTTTTGGTATTCCCTTGTTCCACAAAGTGCATCCAAAAACCTATCCCAATAAGGAAGTGGTAGCTCGCTTTGATTATAAAATTGATTTACTTTTAATATTAAATCTTTTGTGTCGTATCGCTTTTTTTCCTGAATCATCCCTTCGTATTTTTATTTGTAAATACCTCACGGAATTCATTGCCATAAATGTCGATATATACTGCACTTACTTTAGAGCCACAATCTTCTATGGAAACATTAGCTTGACCATCCTCGTTAACAATATCAGCTGCGAAAAATACATCGGACATTAAAAACTCATTGCCGTTGTAGTTTTTGTCTACAACAACCATTGCCAAGGCTTCCAGACCAGGAATATCTTCCAAGGTATCTTCATCAGGGTAGTAGGCTTTAAAAGCCTCTATTGTAATGACACCATTATCAAACGAAGACTTGACTTCTGGTTGTCTAATGAAATGAAAACCAACTGCATTTTCAAGTGAATTGACATTGCTCGAACTTTTAGGTTGCCTGAATTTCTTGAATTTCTCCTTATGCAATTCTTGTATGATTTGATAAGGTACTTTTAGAAAATAGTAACGTACATTAGCTATCTCATAATAATCATCAATGAACTGAACAGAATTTGCAGGTGCAATAATGTAAATACGGTCGCCAATTTTTTTACCAATATTTTTGTGAAGAATTTCCAAATAATCTTCATCAACCGCTGCATCTTTATGCTCCCAATATTTCCATATTAAAACGTCATATCCATCCTTACGCTCGCCTTGGAATTCGATTCCCGCTATCTTTTTAGATTTTGGGCTTACCTCAAAAAGATTTAATACGAAATCTTGATATTCTTTATGTTGTAATGAAAAGAGTTTTTCGATATCATAAAAACCTGTGTTTACAGTAATAAAAGCTTTAGCCTTCCCCTTATGACTTTCATTTTCCTCAACTAAAGAATTTGTAGTCTCCAAAGTCAAAATCCGTTTTTGAGCTGTATAGAAACTAAACTTTCCAATATCACAACTTATCCATTTACGATTTAATTTTTCAGCAACTGCGGATGTAGTAGCACTTCCTGCAAAGAAATCTAAAACCAAATCGCCCTCAAAAGTTGTTGCTTCAATTATCCTTTGAATAAGTCTTTCGGGCTTTTGAGTTGGATAACCAACCCTTTCTTTTGCCATCGGATTTACGTGATTAATATCTGCCCATAAGTTATTCATCGGAACACCTTTAGACTTTTTTAAATATTGTTTCAGTTCTGGATATTTAGAACCATCGCTCCATCTAAGCATATCCTCTTTTTTGAGATATTCATATTTTTCCTGTGAATACGTTTTAAGTGCTGACCACCGGTAGTACCCCCTTTTATCTTTGTACTTAAATCGTTTTAAATATTTTTCTGAATACTCACGGAATAATTTATTGAACTGAAATTCTGAGGATTTTGAGTAATAAAGAATTGTATCAGTATCTGCGCTAAATTTTCTCGCTCTGGCTTTACTACTTCCTGTATTTGTTGTTCGTTGCCAAATTATCTCATTACGTAAATTCCTTTCTCCAAAGACTTCATCCATTAATACTTTGATATAATGTACTTTCTTATAATCAAGATGAACCATAATGCTACCATCTGCTGCAAGAATTTCTCTTGCTACTATTAGCCTTTTACGTAAAAATTCAACAAATTCAGCATCTTTGGTTTTATCAGAATATGCCTTTTGACCCTCAGAACCCCTAAAATCAGAGGCAGTAGCAAATGGTGGGTCGATATAAATTAATTTTACCTTTCCCTTAACCTTGTCTTTTATAAGTGGGTCTTCATTTTTGTAAATGGTTTTGAGAAATTGAAGGTTGTCGCCAAATACAATCATATTTTTCCAACCGTCTGGATAAGATTCACGGTCGCCGTTATACGTTCTTTCAATTTGTAAGGGTGCGGCAGTCACTCCATCTTCATCTGCAAGAATGTCCTCTCTACGCATTTTACCCGCATAAATGAGCTCATATTCCTTTTGGGTGGTGGGGAAAAGCTTATATTTGAAATCATCGGGTAATTGCTCGCCCTTTTGTAATTTTTCTATTAAATAGTCCTTTTCTCTTTGGCTTAATTCTGTCATTTGGCGGTAAAAATAAGTGTTAAAGATATTGGTATAATTTCACGTTGCAAAAAAAGGGTTAAGATAATTTTAAGATTATCATTTATTAACCGTTTAGCCTAATGAATTAAGGTGTTTAACGTTATTTAAATATAGACCGTGCTTCCTCATAAACCCTTTCAAAATTAGCTTCTAAATCAGCTTTAGAAAACTGTTTAGTTTCATTAGGAAGTTCCCTTTGAATATCGGCTAATTTAAACTGCACCTTTTTATCCTTCCCATCAGCATACGTAATGAACTCGCCCTGTTTCAATCTAAAGAATACATCTGCTCTAATCTTCGGAATTTCTTTTTCGCCTGTTGTAACTCTTGTGTCAAAATCGAGGTTATGCCCACGACTTATACTTTTGGTCGGGTCTTTTATGATTTCAAAAAAGCGTTCGTAATATTTGGCGGTGTCCGGGTCATTGACCTTACCGAAGAATTGATAGGATAGATTGCTCAAAATCGCTTTACTTGCTTTATCGCCATACATCATATCGTTCTGAATTTTATCCTGCATCACATAAATAGTTGAGATGTTATAACTACGTAATGTTGCCGGAATACGGTGCATATTCAAAAGTCGTATAGTTGGCGCTTCTTCCATTAATAGAAATGATGGTTTTGAATTTCGCACGCTCATTTGCTTCGTAATGGTGTGTATAATTGTGGCTATTACTGGCGAATAAGAAGTTTCAAATTTTGGGTTGTTGACTATCGAAATTACCGCTGGATTTTCTTCGTTATTTATATCGAGTGGCACTTCATCTGAGGACAATGCCATAAAAATCCGTTGGGTACTAATTCGTTTCAGCGCATTTGCTAATGTGCTTTTTACACCAGCGGTCTGCCTTTCAGAATCTTTGCCACTTATAAAAGCGTCTGCCATTGCTCGCGATGTGGTATTGGTTTCCAAAAACTGAATCAAGCTTTTTGTATCAAGAAATTGATAAACCGCAATTAAATGTGGCAACGTGCAAAATTTAGGATAGTCCGTTTTCAGTTTCCAAATTAAACCACCAATCAACCCTTCCGCAGCATCATTGAAGAATTTTGTCGTGCCAGTTGTTCCGCTTTCTCTTTGTTCTAATAGATTTTCGATTAATACCCTTGACACCTCATTTACGCTTTCCTCGTTCTCTAAATAGCGAGGCGCAATAGGATTTACCCTATGGATGATTTTATCAAAGGAAATGACCTTAAACGTAATATCACTATCCTTGAAAAGTGGATATGCCATTTCGGTCAGCTCAAAATCTTTGTAATCGTGAATGATACCGCAAAAGCCTTCTTTTTGGAAGTGTTTAAGAAATCCGTAAACGACACTTTCGGTTTTTCCGCTTCCAGCGGATCCGATGACGGATGCGCCACGTTTAATATTATCTAATTTGAAATTTCCTTTGGTGGTCGTAAAGTTGACTTGGTATTTACTATCTCCGTTTTGCGAGCTTTCTGTTTTATGCAGAAAAACGTATAGTCCTGTATTAATTAATAGTAGCGGACAAACTAGATACAACAAAATGAATGTTAATTCATTTCCAGCAGCAACATAGAATACGAGAAATGACAGTATTGCGATATTCAAAAGAAACGCATACTTACTTACCCGAAACATCGCATAGAAAACAGTACTGGTAAAACCAATAATTGAAAGTGTCGTTATGATATTATCTATCTGCATAATACTTAGATTCCGATGGAACTTGATTTAATTGCTATTTCTGCACCACGTCTTAACCGTTTGAAAACCCGAAGCGCAATTTGTGCTTGGCTTACAGGAATACTAGGTATTACTGGCAAGCCTGTTTTTGTAATCATTTTAAAAGCCAATGCCTTTTCGTTAGCTGGTAGTTTCATCAAGGCAGCAAAATAGAGATTAGGGTTTTTCACAAAATCTTTTCTTGCTTTGTAGGTCTCGGCAAAATTGCGTTTGTACCCGAAAGACTTGTCGAAAGTCTTTTCTGCTTTGTCGAAAAATTTGTCTCGGTCAAAACCCCGTTTTACTTTTTTTCCGTGCATTTCAACTTCAGAAGCTTTGTGTTTGCTTCCTGGGGAAAGACTTATAGAATTTGAAGCATCCTTTCTGCTTACGATAATATGGATATGACTTTGGTTTCCATCCTTTGGCATTCCCTGTACAATCCGTTTTCCATTTTGTTGATGTGGTGCTTGGCGTTCCAGTTTGGCAATTTCCCTGTTCATCTTTTTAATATTCCCTTCTGCTCGTCCATCTTGAATATTTCGGATTTCTGTTTTTAGCTGAAGTATTTTTGTAGCATAAGGTTGATTCTCTTTAATCTGAAAATCTGTGCCTTTAAAGGTTCTTTGATGTTCAATTTTCGCATAGTATTTTATGTCATCTATGGTAATAGGTCGTCCATTAATTTCTCGATTAAAACTCGTAACATAATCCTTCATCAACTCACGCGTGTACGTTTTTAAATCTTGGCTATTGTTCTGAAGTTTTCGCAATTCATACTTTGAAGGACTGACTGTAATTGAATAAAACTTGGGTTCTTTCTTTTTCAATTTTGCGGTATTTCCATCAATCTCTTTGACCACTTCTTCTGCGGAAATTCCATCGCCATATTGGTTAAAAAAGTGTTCTACATCTTGTTGTTCCAAACCTTGATTTTCTTTCTCTAAATAGCCTACAAAATCCGCTGAACTTTGGCTATAATTACCACCCATTTTTTGAGCTGTGATTGTGATATACATAGTTCAAATATTTATAGCTGATTACTTGGGTTTTGCTTTTCGCGAAAGCGTACTTCCTTTTTCTCTTTGGCATATTTCTTTTCCACAATCAGAGGCTTTTCATTTGGTCCTTCTGTCTGAAAAAGAGATTGAATCATCGCTACCGTAGGTTTGGTTTGTGTCTTTTCCACATCCCTCATTATGGCAATTACAGCATTGATTCTTTTAAGTAATTTAGCTTCGATGGTTCGCCCCGTCGGACCCAATTTTTCCTTTGGCGAGATTTCATTGTAGAAGAAAAAATCGAGCATCGTGGACATTGCCTCGGTGTGCGATTTGAAGTACGTGCGTGAGAATGTTTGGAAACGTTTTGCAGTTTCCTTTTTAAATCTAATTCCAATAAATGAGTCCATATTTCGCCGATTTGTCGCAAAATCTTCCCTAAAAATGGGCATTCACAGCCCGTTTGTCGCAAATCTCTGATTGTCAGGAAATTAAAATATATTCAAATCGCTGATAATCAGCTATTTGAAAACAAAAAGGAATCCGAAACATCGCGCAGCGTGTTACCCTCTTGCTATTCCTTTTCGTCACGCGCAAGCGTGACGAAAATCCATACAATCCGACTAAAAAGCCGATTGCCATTTTCAGGGAAAATGATTTTCCGATATGTTATTTTCCGATGTGTACGGTTATCGGCGAAAGTAAAAAATGGATAACCTTACTTTAATTTGAATGCTGAATTTCAGCGAAATAAAGATACGTTTTTTTATTGACTTGGTTTTAATTGCATACAAAAACACCTCTAAAAATTTAGAGGTGTCAATTTCATATTTGTAAAATTAGAGATTAAAAATAAAGGTATAAGAATATAAATTCCGCATTGCTTCTTCGTCTAAAAGAGTGTCATAATTAATATGATTTTCTTTTGCGTATTTCTTCAAATCATTTCCAAATTTATGTTCAACATCTTCTTTGGAAACCGACATCAATTTTTGTTGTGTCTCATTGTCTAAATTGTTATAATTAAGATATACCATAACGCCTCTTTTTATAAGATTCCACTATCCTTAAAACTGAAATAATTACCATTGGGTGCAAAGATTAAATGGTCTAATAAATTAATGTCAAAATAGGATGCTGCTTTCTTTATTTTGTTTGTGAGTTGAATATCATTTTTACTCGGTTCTAATTTTCCGCTTGGGTGATTGTGCGCTAAAATTAATCCTACTGAAAGCGATTTTAATACCGTAGCAAAAACGATTCTTAAATCTACCAATGTGCCTGTTATTCCACCTTGCGAAATTTGACAAATACCTTTCACTTTATTACTGTTATTCAAGAGCATTATTTTGAATGACTCTTGCAATTCCATTGTTCGTCTATCCCAATTTTCAAATAGGATTTCGGCTGCATCAGATGAACTTGAAACCTTAGCCCAATTTTTAGATTTCAAACCGCCTTGATAGCTTATTTTTATTTCATTTACTTTACGTATCATCATATAAATTTTTAGAAGTTAATTGAAAAGAGGGTATCCTTTCTACTGGAATACCCTCTGTAATTTTAATATTCGCTTGGTAACATTAGTGTGTTGTCCACAAAAAATAACCGCAATTCATCTAAAGGAAAGTCAGTTGAAATATATTTTTGTGTTTCTAAAACATTGTCATTGCCATCGCTGTAAATAATCACAGCTTCACACATTTCTTTCTCTTGGCTTTTCTTTGATAACCTTTTGAAGTCAATAGTTATGAAATAGCTTTTATCCATCAAACTATTTCCAACAATTGAAGCATCTGTAATTAACCAAAAGCATTTTCCAACTTCTGCCAAATATTTTAAGCCGTCAGTAAATCTACTTTTAGCAGTAGGTATTAAATAGAACATTTCCGTGCCTGTGAAATGTTGCAGTCTATTTTTAATTTCGTTAACTTTATCGTTCATTGTTTTTCTATTTAGAAGTTAATAATGAAAAAGAGGGCGCATCTTTAGACGGTTACGCCCTCTTTAGTTTTTAAGTACTACTTGTCGTTTTTACTTCCAAGTAAAAGGATTTCATCCGTTTCGATTTCGGTTACATATCGCTTGATACCCTCTTTGTCCTCATAGCTTCGAGATTTCAATTTTCCCGAAACACCTACTTCTTTGCCTTTTTCAACATATTTTTCAATGATTTCAGCAGTCTTACCCCAAGCTACAACAGTATGCCAATTCGTTTCTGTTTGCTTTTCGCCTTTAACATCCTTGTAGTATTCATTTGTTGCTAGTGAAAAACGGGCTACTTTTTTACCGCTTTCAAGGTTTGTAATTGTTGGCTCTTGTCCAACGTTTCCGATTAACTGTACGTGATTTTTTAAAGTGCTCATAATTAAATATTTAAAGATTAATTGAAATGCTATCTGAACTATTCAGACAGTTTATTGTTATACTTTTTTAAAGTGATTTACTTATTATATCTTGAGCGTTTTCCTTTTTTGTTTTTTTTGGTGCCGCTTCCTTTTTTATGTTTTTGTAAGATTTCATAAGTTTCATTTTAGATTTACTTCCCATAGCGCCCTCGCTGTTACCTTTTTTTGTTGCTGATACATTTTCAAGATTTTGAATTGATAAGGACTTATAAAAAAGAGCGAGGCACGAGCCTGATTTATGCAGTATGTTCAAGTTCAAAATGTTGGTATTTTGCTGTCAAAAAAAGGGTATAACGGCGAGGGTGCGGAAGTACTTCTAAAGGCTTTTGTGAATTATAAAAACATAGGAAGTGGCACCAAATAATTATATGGAATTCCTATCCAACGGACTTAATTCACAATTTTGGCTCGGGAATGTAGTGTTCCTTTCTAGAGTATCGGGAAGGGTTAACGGAATGGAAAGCTAGAATTGGGGATTGTGTCCAAGACTTGTGTAAAGAAGCTCTTTTTCCGGAATGCAGCTTTTCGCGTAATGCAGGGGAATGTGCTGAGTGGTATTGTAAATGTAATGGCATAAAAAAACCTTCCTACCAGAGTAAGAAGGTTTTACAATAATAATCAATTTGCTATTTTTCCTTTTTTAGAACTAACTGATAAACACAAGGAATAACAACCAAATTCAATATCGTAGCCGATAATAAACCACCTAAAATAACAACTGCCATTGGGCTTTGTATTTCACTACCTGGTTCACCACCTTTTAAGGCTAATGGTATCAACGCTAAACCTGTTGTAAAGGCTGTCATTAAGATTGGATTTAAACGGTCTAAAGCACCTGTTTTTATCAACTGAAGCCCTTGCATTCCTTCCTTTCTTAAATCTTCATAACGTGATACTAGTAAAATACCGTTACGTGTGGCGATTCCGAAGAGACTTATAAATCCTATGGTTGCTGCAATACTGATGATTCCTGAAGTGAAATATACAATCAAGATACCACCTATTAATGCTAACGGCAGATTAATCAATACGACAAAAGCCAGTTTTACATCTTTAAATTCATAATACAGTAACAGGAAAATAATAGCTATAGCAATGATAGCTGTCGCTAACAGTAATTGAGATGCTTTGGATTCGCTTTCAAATTGTCCGCCATATTGTACACGATAGCCTTCTGGCATATTCACATTGTTTGCGACCACTTCCTTGATTTCATTTACAGCACCACGTAAATCCCTGCCTTGAACATTGGCGGCAACAACAATTTTACGTTGCACATCCTCACGATTTATAGTATTTGGACTACTTACTGATTGAATGGTTGCCAATTCACCTAATATAGTTTGCCCACCATTTGGTAAACTGATTAAAGTATTTTCGATATTCTCAATATCGTCCCTAAAGGGTTTTTCGTAGCGCACTACCAAATCAAAATACTGTTGTCCTTCATATATTTCACCCGCTTCTTCTCCTGCAAAAGCAATATCTACTTGCTCCATTAAATTACCTACGGTCATTCCATAAGCCGATAGAATTTGACGTTTGGGTTTGATGCGAATTTGTGGTACTTCAATTTGCTGGTCTACCGCTACATCTGCCAATCCATCAATATCTTTGATATTCTGCTCTACACTTTTACCTACTTCAAATAAGCGTTGTAAATCTGAACCAAAAATTTTGATGGCAATATTGGCGCGTGTTCCTGAAAGCATATGGTCAATACGGTGAGCAATGGGTTGCCCTAATGTAATATTTACACCTGGGGCGATGCTCAATTTATTGCGGACTTCTTCAAAAAATTCTTCTTTTGTTTTGTCTTTCAAAATAAAGGGCACATCTATTTCCGAAGCATTTACACCTTGTGCGTGTTCGTCTAATTCAGCTCTTCCTTGTCGTCGAGTAACAACTTCGACTTCTGGTAAATCCAATAAAATATTTTCTATCAATTTTCCTGTTTTGTTGCTCTCTTCCAAAGACATTCCTGGTGGACCAACAACACTAATTACCAAAGAACCTTCATTGAATTCTGGCAAAAAACTTCGTCCCAATTGGGTTAACACCAAAAGACTTATGATAAATGCAATTACGGTAGTTCCAATAATGGTTTTTGGAATACTTGTAGCACGTCCCAAGAGATTACCATAATGTTTCTGTAACCAACGTTCCACACGTGTACCTTCTGCTTGCTTGTTTAAAAGCTTTTCATTGTTCAATAAGTAAGAACACAAAATTGGCGTTACGGTTACCGCAACTATTAATGATGTTAAAACAGACGTTACAAAAGCAATACCTAAAGGTTGCAACAATCGACCTTCCATTCCACTTAAAAAGAATAGTGGAATAAATGATACAATAATAATTAGGGTTGCAATAATGATGGAACTTCGTATCTCAACTGATGCATCACGGACAACAGTAAGTGTTGATTGTCGTTCTGCTTTCGGCTTTTTGATGTTCTCCCGTAAGCGCTTATACACATTCTCTACATCAATAATAGCATCATCAACCAATGCACCAATGGCAATTGCCATTCCTCCTAAACTCATTGTGTTAATGGTATAACCCAACCATTTTAAAATGATAATGGATACCAATAACGAAATTGGAATTGCCAATAATGATATTAAAGTTGTTCTCCAATTCATTAAAAAGATAAACAGGATAATCATCACAAAAAATGCACCTTCTAATAAGGTTTGATTTAAGTTGCTGATGGATGCATCAATAAAATCTGACTGTCTAAAAATTTGACTTTTGATGTTGACACCTTTCGGTAAAGTTGTTTGTAAATCGGCAATCGCTTCATCCAAACGGTCTGTCAATTCCAATGTATTAACATCTGGTTATTTAGAGATGGTTAAAATCACCGCTGGATTTGCGTTTAAAGAACCATCACCAATTTTATCGGCAGCTCCAATTTTAACTGTTGCTACATCCTTAATTTTTATGGTTTGTCCATTAACTTGTTTTAAAACAGCTTCCTGCAAATCTTCTAATGCATAAGCTCTACCGCTTCCTTTAATGATATACTGATTACCATATTGATTGATAACGCCACCTGGTGCATTTTTGTTTGCTTCCTTTACGTGTTCTACCAATTCAGAAAGACTTACATCGTAATGTTTCATCTTTTCTGGATTAGCAAATACTTGATATTGCTTATAATCACCACCAATTACTACCACATTGGCAATACCACCAATCGCTTTTATGCGAGGGCGAATGGTCCAATCTGATAAGGTACGTAATTCCATTGCAGACAAGCTATCAGACGTAACACCCAACAACATTATTTCTCCCATAATGGATGAAATAGGTGCCATAGTTGGTGCTCCAATCCCTTCTGGCAGATTCTCCCGTACCATCGGGATGCGTTCGCTTACAATTTGACGGGCGCGATAAATATCGGTTCCCCATTCAAATTCTACCCAAACAATGGAAATTCCTGCTGCCGATGACGAACGGATTCGTCTCACATTGGGCGAACCGTTTAAGGCCGTTTCCAGTTGATATGTCACTAATTTTTCTACTTCTTCAGATTCCATTCCGTGCGCTTCGGTAAGGATAGTTACCGTAGGTGCAGTTAGGTCAGGGAAGACATCCACGTTCATTGTACGTGCATAATAAACACCCAACACGCTCAATGCAACCGCTCCCAATAGAATGAGCAATCTGTTTTGAAGTGAAATTGATAATATTTTGTTTAACATTTATCTTTGTTTTTAATGTTCGTGACCGTGTGCAGGTGTTGAACCAGACATTGAAGCCATTTTAACTTGATATGCTCCTGTAGTTACTACCACTTCGCCAACTTGCAGACCTTCCAGTATCTCTACATTTTCGCCATTGCGCTTTCCAATCTTTACAGGTCGCCTTTCAAAACTTTCTCCTGAAAGTTGCACCATTACTGAATAACTTCCATAATCCTCCAACAAAGCATTTACAGGAATCATTGTATTTTGGGTGGCATTTCCCATTGCAATTTGGACCTGTGTTAAGCTACCTTCTGGCATATCGACATCCTCATTAACCTTTGCAAATACTGAAATAAGTGGTCTGTTATTATCTACATCTTTAGCAATAGAAAGAATTGAACCTCCAGAAGTTGCAACATTCCGCCATTGACCATCCTTGGTTTGATACCATATGCCTTGTGCATTTCCCATAGTTAGCCCATAAGAAGGTGCTATCTGTGTTTTTAACACTCTGGATTGTTGCGTTCCAACAGTTACAAGAGCAACACCTTGGTCAACATAATCGCCATTGGACACATTTATTGCTGTAATAAACCCATCAAAAGGTGCACGAATTTGTTTTCCGCCACCAGAAACTCCTGATGCCAAGCTTTGATAATTCGATTTTGCAATGTTGTAGTTGCTTTCTACTTTTTCAAATTCAGATTTAGGAACAATTTTCGATTCATATAATTGCTTTTTTCGTTCGTATTCCGCCTTTGATTGTTCAAAGTTGGAACGTGCATTGGCAATTTCGTTACTCAAATTATTAGAGGCTAAACCTTGACTGCTTACATTGATTAGTAACTGCCCTTGTTTTACCTGTGTCCCTTCAGTAAGATTGTTAACTGCAAAATCCACTACGCCATTGGATTTAGCCACCAATGTTTTTACCGAACCTGATGCAGGTGTCCAAACACCGGAAGTGTTGATAACATCGTAAATTTTGCCATTAACAACTGGTGCGGTTTGAAAATCCATTTTCCAAGCCTGCTCTTTTAAGAACGAGATACTTCCATCATCTTCGGCAGTACCCAATGCTATTATGGCTTCATCTGCATTACTATAAACCGTAACATCGTCAATCGTTATTTTATCTGAATAGTCTGGCGTTTTCAATTCAAAAACAAGTTGGTAACTACCAGCTTCTTTTGGTTGAATGGTAGGCGAGAATATGCCTGGTGATGAAGGTGCATCTGCGATATTGCGAATGCCTTTATCGCCCTTAATCAAACTAACCGTAACCGAACCTTCGCGAACGGGCTGATGCTTGTCCAACACCGTAAAGTGGGCTGCAAACCTGCTAGGACTGCCTACTATTAAAGCAGGGAATTCTACGAACAGTTCAGTTTTGTCTGTCCAAATGGTGTAATCCAAGCGTGGAATTTCTTCTCCTGCGTGGCTACCATCGGGATTGTGTGCGTGTGCCTCTTCCGCCTTGTTGTTACAAGACATTGCCAAAAAGGCGAGCACTATGAGTATATATTTCATCTGTTATATCTATTTGTTTTTTAGTGGTCTTGGTGTTCCTTCCCGTCATCGTGGGTATGGCTATCCGTTTTCATTTCCATAGAATCTTTTTCTACTTGAAACTCTTCTTGCTCTATGGTTTCATCGCCCATATGGTTGCCGTCTGCATCGTGGTCGTGGCCGTGTTCTTCAGTGGTTTCTGTTTTTGATTTCGTATCTCTACAAGATGTCATTGTGAAAATTGTAACTGTTAGAATTGCGAATATTATTTTGGAAATCCTCATAATTGTATGTTTAAAATTTATAATTGATGTTTTAATAATTGTGCTTGAAGCAGTTGCAGTTCCTTTTCCATTTGCAACATTTTATCTGAAGCATTTCTGTAAAACTGAAGTTCTACATAGTAATCCATAAATGAATACTCGCCCAAGATATAGGCTTTAAAAAGTAAATCCTCACTTTCTAAACTGCCCATTGTTGTTTGATACTCATTGTATTTTTTGAGCATCAATTCGTATCGATTATAAGTTTCCTGAAACTGTGTGTAAAGCGAAGTGCTAAATACTTGCGTATTGGACTGCTGATACTCATAATTGGCTTCGGCAGCTTTTACTTTGTTCTTGCTATTCCAAAGGGGAATCGTAACA
>Ga0316204_10007590_pt1 | contig 15717 bp, 16 predicted proteins | sample 6monrhotite_MG_2_FD_205661 | JGI IMG/M metagenome (GOLD analysis project Ga0316204, IMG submission 205661) | Microbial mat bacterial communities from mineral coupon in-situ incubated in ocean water Damariscotta River, Maine, United States -... | ecosystem: Environmental > Aquatic > Marine >... | reverse complement strand
TAGGCGATTTGCATATCGATGCGCACCACACCGTCGAAGACCTCGGTATTACGCTGGGTCAGGCGGTTGACAAGGCGATTGGCGACAAAAAAGGTCTGCGCCGCTATGGTCATGCCTATGTACCCCTGGATGAAGCTTTATCAAGGGTTGTGGTTGATTTTTCCGGGCGACCCGGCCTGACTTATGAGATAGATTACCCCCGAGCCCGAATTGGTGATTTTGACGTGGATCTGTTCAGGGAGTTTTTTCAGGGTTTTGTGAATCACGCCAAAGTGACTTTGCATATTGATAATCTGCGAGGCGGTAATGCTCATCACATTGCGGAAACCATTTTTAAAGCGTTTGGGCGTGCCCTGCGTGTTGCGTTGGAAGTCGATCCGCGCATGAAGGATATAATACCGTCGACCAAAGGCAGCCTTTAGCGACGTTGTTGTTAGGTCTGCCCAGTACATCTAGTCATTATACATAGTCATTACAATACGTTGGGTACCAGTTCATGGCAATTGTAGCAATTATTGATTACGGCATGGGAAATTTGCACTCAGTTGCCAAGGCACTAAGCCGGGTGTCTGACATAAAGGTTGAGGTCACCAGTGATGCGAAGCTCATACGGCGTGCTGATCGAGTGGTATTACCCGGTGTTGGTGCAATGCGGGACTGCATGGCTGAAATCAGGCGTCTTGGGTTGGACGAGGTGATTCACGATGTTGCCAAGACCAAGCCATTTCTGGGGGTTTGTGTTGGCATGCAGGCTTTGATGGGGTTTAGTGAAGAGAATGGCGGAGTGGAGTGTCTCGGCATTATTCCTGGCAACGTAATCGCGTTTGAAAAAGAATTGAAAGACCCGTTGAATGATGATGTGCTTAAAGTGCCTCATATGGGGTGGAATCGGGTCCACCAGGTTATCAAACATCCGTTGTGGCAGGGTATTGCACAGGATTCGCGATTTTATTTCGTGCATAGTTACTATGCGCAACCGGATGGCCCTGATCCGGTAGCTGCATCGACGTCATATGGGCATCCGTTTGCTTCTGCGCTGGCGTTGGGTAATGTATTTGCGGTTCAGTTTCATCCAGAGAAAAGCCAGCAGGCCGGTTTAACACTTTATGCGAATTTTGTTAATTGGGACGGGCAATGTTAGGGAGCGAGCACGTTTGTTTCTAATGCCTATTACTAACTGCAGCCAACAATGAGGATAAGCAGATGCTTTTAATTCCCGCCATTGACCTGAAAGATGGACAGTGCGTCAGGTTACGCCAAGGCCGTATGGAGGATGACACCGTATTTTCCGATGATCCTGCAGCAGTGGCAAAACGCTGGGTGGATGCCGGTGCGAGGCGACTGCATATTGTCGATTTAAATGGCGCGTTTGACGGCAAGCCGCAGAATGCTGAGGCGATACGCAGTATCGTCAGTGTTTGCGCTGATGCAGGTATTCCCGTGCAGCTTGGTGGCGGCATTCGTGATGAGGACACGGTGCAGCATTATCTCGATCTTGGTATCAGCTATTGTATTATTGGCACCAAAGCGGTTAAAGCGCCTCATTTCGTGTCTGATCTGTGCTTGAATTTTCCCGGTCATATCATCGTGGGCTTGGATGCAAAGGATGGCAAGGTTGCCATTGATGGTTGGTCGAAATTATCCCGGCATGACGTATTGGATATTGCCATGCGTTTTGAGCAGGACGGCGTTGAGGCCATAGTTTATACCGATATTAGCCGCGATGGCATGATGACCGGTGTTAATGTGGATGCAACCGTGGCGCTGGCAAGGTCCATTCATATACCGGTAATCGCCTCTGGTGGAATTACCAATCTGGAAGACATACGTGCACTGTGTGCCGTTGCTGATGATGGCATTATGGGTGCAATTACCGGACGTGCAATTTACGAAGGTAGCCTGGACTTTGTGGCGGGGCAGAAACTGGCTGATGAATTATCATCTGCTCAAGGTTAGTTATTGACGATGTTTTCTGTTGATTGCGGGGTTTTGTCTCAGTCTATTTTGTCGCCAGCCCTTTTGTCATCGCCTATTTTGTTACAACCCATAGCGCTAGTCCTCGGCTAACCCCTTGGTTACAGCCTTTAGTCATAACAGAGAGGCACACGGTTTTTATTGTAACCGATCGGTGATAACCGTTTCATAATGTACGCATTGACGGTGTACACGTTAATATTTTGCTCACTAAAAAGGTTCGGAGCGTAAAATGGGTTTAGCTAAGCGCATTATTCCATGTATGGACGTTGATAACGGCCGGGTCGTAAAGGGTGTTAAATTTGTCGATATCCGCGATGCTGGTGATCCTGTTGAAATAGCCAAGCGTTATGATCTGGAAGGTGCAGATGAGCTTACCTTTTTAGATATAACGGCCAGTTCCGATAAACGGGAAACCATGGTGAATGTAGTGCAGGAAGTTGCCGGCCAGGTGTTTATACCGTTGACAGTTGGTGGCGGTATCCGGGAGCCGGCGGATATTCGGCGCATGTTAAATGCTGGTGCGGATAAGGTCGCTATCAACACAGCGGCGGTTTCCAATCCGGAATTTGTGAAAGAGGCGGCAGACCGGTTCGGTTCTCAATGCATTGTGGTTGCTATCGACGCCAAGTGCGTCAGCAAAAATGATGAGGCACCACGCTGGGAGATCTTCACCCATGGCGGACGCAAGTCAACCGGTATTGATGCGGTTGAATGGGCGCAGCGTATGGTGCAGTACGGGGCAGGGGAAATTCTTCTGACCAGTATGGATCGGGACGGCACTAAAAGTGGTTTTGATATTCCACTCACGCGGACTATCTGTGATGCAGTATCTGTCCCTGTTATTGCATCAGGTGGCGTTGGTGCGCTGGAGCATCTGGTAGAAGGGGTCACCGAGGGGCATGCCGATGCAGTGCTTGCCGCCAGCATCTTTCATTTTGCGGAATACTCCATTGGCGAAGCGAAACACTATATGGCGGAGCACGGTGTCGAAGTCCGGCTTTGAAGGAAATAAGCGGTCAGATAGCATTTGTTGTAAGCGTTGGCATGGCCGCCATATTGATATACGGTAGATAAGAATGAAGAATGAAGAATGAAGAATGAAGAATGAAGAATGAATCCAATGCCGTGACCTGGCTGGATGCCATAAAATGGACAGACGACGGGCTTGCGCCAGTCATTGCGCAGGAAGCGGACTCGGGAAAAGTGCTGATGCTGGCGTGGATGAATCGTCAGTCATTACAACTTAGCCTGGACGAAGGGCGCGCCATTTACTGGTCACGTTCGCGCAAGCGCTTATGGCGTAAAGGTGAAGAATCCGGCCATGTGCAAAAAATTATAGACATCCGCCTGGATTGCGACAATGATGTTATTCTACTGGCCGTGGAGCAGCTCGGAGGCATTGCCTGCCATACCGGGCATGAACGTTGCTTTTATCAGCAATTGCAGAAAAAACAATGGGTTGATGTGGAGCCCGTGCTTAAAGCGCCCACCGACATTTATGATAAATGATATAAGATAACAGGCCGGGATTACTGGCTATACCCAAAGCGTTTGAGATTTAGGTGTATAGAGTGCGATCATTTTTGTTTACAGCGAGACGCGACGACGCAGCATAGCCATTCTATGTAAGGAGAAGCAACGACGCTGTGGACAAAAAGGGGCGTGCTATAACACCTAAATCCCAAACGCTTTGGGTATATACTGAGCCTAAACGGTAATTCACTGATATGGGTCGACGCTGCTGTAATACGGAATAGCGATACCAGTGATAATTATACAAGAGTGACAACGTATTATAAGGCCAAGTGGTTGTGATTAGAGGCCACTCCAGGTTATGTTTAAAGCGATGAGTGATGACGTATTACGACAATTAGCGGAAGTATTGGAGCAACGTAAAACCGCGGATGCTGATTCGTCTTATGTGGCCGGTCTTTATCACAAAGGATTGGACACAATTCTGAAAAAAATTGGCGAAGAAGCGGCTGAAACCATCATCGCCGCAAAAAATGGTGATTCACAACAAATTATTTATGAAACCGCTGATTTGTGGTTTCATAGCTTGGTATTGCTGGCACACCAGGGGTTAAGTCCAACGGATATTTTAGCCGAGTTGCAGCGTCGTTTCGGGTTGTCGGGCCTGGAAGAAAAAGCAGCCAGAGGGAAAAAGCATGAGTGATTGTTTATTTTGCAAAGTGGCGGAAGGTTCATTGCCGTCGGAAAAAGTGTATGAAGATGATCAAATAATTGTTTTTAAAGATATTTACCCAAAGGCCGATGTACATTTATTGGTGATTTCGCGGCAACACATTGCCAGCCTCAACGAATTAAATGAACAGCATGATGCGCTTATCGCCTCCATGTTTCGATTGTTGCCGAAAGTAGCTAAGCAACAGGGCTTGGACAATGGGTTTCGAACCATTATAAACACTGGGCCTGGTGGTGGGCAGGAGGTCTATCATTTGCACATACATTTGCTGGGTGGTGGAAGTTTACCTGGGTTTACATAACAATAGGTACACTAACCAAGGTATCACCGAATATATGGCCGCAGGTGTGGTCGAATTAACAACGTAAGGTGAATTAAGCCGTAAACCTAACTGGAGAAACTCATGGGTATTGGTGTTTGGCAATTACTGATTATTTTATTGATCATTTTATTATTATTTGGTGCAAAACGATTGCGCAATGTCGGTGGTGACCTGGGTGCTGCCATTAAAGGGTTTCGCGGTGCCGTAAAAGACGGTGAAAACGATGCGACTGGCGATAGCGCTAAATTGGATAAAAGTGAAGGTGACGACGTCATTGAAGGCGAAGTGTCAAATAAAGAAAAAAACAAAGTCTGATCTATTGGGCTTGCGTTGAACATTACTCAGTGTTGAGAAGACTCAGAGTTGAGAAACCCCCTGGTTAGCGGTTTACAACAATGGTTGGCATCGACAAATATTGGTACAGCGGGTGACACTACCATAACGCTATTAATTGTATCGTGGTTACGTTATGTTTGATGTTGGATTTTGGGAACTTGGACTCATCGCGGTGGTGGCGTTACTGGTCATTGGACCCGAACGTTTGCCGGGAGTGGCCCGTACGGTGGGTTTCTGGATAGGGAAAACCAGGAATTTTGTCTCATCCGTGCAATCTGATTTCCATCGGGAAGTGATCAAGACTGAAGAGTTAAAACAGCTATTAGAGGAGCAGTCCAAAATTAAGGATATCCATGAAATTTTGGAACAATCCGTCGATAGCGCCAGTAAAAATGTTTCTGTTAGTGCCAATTTGTTTAAAAATGACCAGCCGCCGCAGAACAGTATCGCCGCATCGGACACTAAATCCATTGATACTACGCCCGAACCGTCCAGTGAAAAAACGGCTGCCGTCGAGCCTGAATCTACCCCAACCTCTCATCACCCAGCAGGGTCGCCAGAGTCATTGAATGACAAAACCCACTGAATTTCCGCCTACGGGTGAACAGGGGTTTGTTTCGCACCTGGTAGAATTGCGCGACCGGCTATTACGCATGGTATTAGCCGTAATAGTGGTGTTTTTGTGTTTGTTTCCGTTTGCCAATGATTTGTATACCTTTCTTGCAGAACCATTATTGAGACACATGCCGGAAGGGACCAGCATGATCGCCACCGAGGTGGCTTCTCCATTTCTAACGCCATTCAAGCTAACATTGGTTGTCTCCATCTTTATATGTGTTCCGGTTATCCTGTACCAAGGGTGGGCGTTTATTGCGCCGGGTTTGTATAAAAAAGAGCGTAGACTGGTATTCCCCTTATTATTTTCCAGCACGCTGCTTTTTTACTTGGGCATGATGTTTGCCTATTTCGTTGTGTTTCCACTTGTGTTTGGATTTCTCACGGCGGTTGTGCCCGATGGTGTCGCGGTAATGACGGACATTACCCGTTACCTAGATTTCGTTTTAAAAATGTTTTTTGCCTTTGGTGTTGCGTTTGAAGTGCCCATTGCCACGATCCTGGTAATCTGGAGCGGAATGACCACCGCGAAGAGCCTGGCGGCAAAAAGGCCTTATGTGATTGTTGGCGCCTTTGTCATTGGCATGTTATTGACCCCCCCTGATGTGATTTCCCAGACCTTATTGGCATTTCCAATGTGGTTGTTATTTGAGTTGGGATTGATTTTTTCGCGGTTATACGTCAAACCGGAAAAGGAAGAGCAGGCTAAAGATAAAGATAAAGATAAGGGGGAGCCATATGATCCCGAAAAGGGTAAGGGGGAGCCATATGACCCGGAGAAAGGTAGAGCAGCGGCGCAATCGGAGTCCGAATCTGATCATCGCGAGTCCAATTCCCACGAGCCTGAGCATAAACCCTTAAGTGAGGCTGAAATGGATGCGGAGCTGGACCGTATCGAAGCCGAGGAACGAGAATACGAGTATGATGACCAGGCACCGCCGCACCAGGAATACGAGCCTTCTCCTGATGAGGATGCTGGGCCAAAACCAGAGGATAATGGGCCAAAACCCAAATAACAGTATTGGATGATGCATGGGCGACCATGCATGAGTGGCAGTGACAACATTCAGTATCTGAAATTGCTTAGTTTCGTTATAATCAGCACATTAGTGAACATTATCGTTCAAAAAACAATTTATATATCCATAGACAGATAGGCTGCTTCCATGACAAGAATGGTTCAATGCGTAGTAATAAAGCAGGAGGCGGAAGGGTTAGACAAACCGCCACACCCGGGTGAATTAGGTATTCGCATCTATGAAAATGTTTCCAAAGAAGGATGGCGGCAGTGGCTAGAGCGGTTGACTGCAATCATAAACGAAAACGGTATGAGCACCGCTGACCCGCAACACCTTGAGTCTATTGAAAAACATATGTTGGGGTTTTTGTTTGGTGAAGGAGACCATGGTGGTTTGCCCGCAGGTCATAGTGAAGCTGGCGGTGGCGGTAAAAGATAAACTGGGATTAGCGAGGTAATATTGGTTGTATTGTATACCCGTGGCGCTTAGGACTTAGGTGTTAAGTGTGCTTCCTATTTCTTTCATGGGACCAAAGGCATGGCACCAAAAGTTGGTTCTTTAAAAAAGGCGAAATGACGCGTGGGCCGGACTATTACAAGGAGTTTCAGCGCTTCCGCATCCTGTTCACGCCCCTTGTTTACATCCCTGTAGACAACGCAGTCGTGGAATCAATAGGGGGGTGAAATTATGCCTAAACCCTAAACCCTAAACCCTAAACCCTAAACCCTAAACCCTAAACCCTAAACCCTAAACCCTAAACCCTAAACCCTAAACGCCACGGGGTATATATCAATGGATATTTTGATTAAGCCTTGCAGTTCCGTATGGCCGTTATATCGGTCTCATAGTTAGTTGATTTTCCATAACGGCGCAACAACAATATTGAGCTTCTGGTGCGCCTCACGCAGCGCCGCTTCTACTACGTCGGGATTGGGGCCACTGGCAAAGATAAACCCCAAATAACTGGCGCCTTCGGGTAAACATTTCAGCTCATGGCCATCGCGAATGGAAATATTAATGGCATCAATGTAGGGTATTTTTTGGGCTGCCATGATTCCTTCGATGCGGCGCAATATACCGGCTTTTGGGGTGGGAATCATTAATACCCCGGCGCTCTGCTGGAATGCTTGTGGCGTAACCGCATCACCAATCGCATTGCTGATGACCAGCTCCTCCAGGCTATAGCCAGTGCCATAAACTAATAGTCGGGCGCATTCACCGCCGATAGTGCGTGCGGCCACTTCAAGAATATATATTGCATCATCGTTGATGCGTAATTCCGCATGCACCGGCCCGGTTACCAGGCCATAAGCATTGCAGGCATCAGCAACACAGCGAATCAGTTGTTGTTGCTGTCCAGACGGTAAGCGGGATGGAGTGATGTAATAGGTTTCCTCAAAATAGGGGCCCTCCAGTGGGTCGGGTTTGTCGAAAATAGCCAGAGCAGTAAACGACCCTTTCTCCAAAATTCCTTCCACCGCGACTTCGATACCGGGAATATACGATTCTACGAGTAGTGTTTGGCGTGCTTCCAGACTGGGTTGATCCGCAACAATAAGGCGAATTCGTTCACAGGCCTTTAGAAATTCTTCGACATTATTAGCGCGAATTACGCCTTTGCTGCCCGATAAATTGACGGGTTTGACAACGCAAGGAAACGGGAAGTCATCGATTTGTGCTTCAAGGGGGACATTCAATTGAATGCAACGATGTATGGGAACCTGCAACCCTGCTTGCTGTAATACTTGCCGGGCATGATGCTTCCATCGGGCCGTTTTCATCCCCTTAACCGGGTTATGCGGCAGCTGCAGCCGTGATGCTACTTGTGCGGCGATTTCAACTGTGTAATCGTCGGTTGCTATGACGCCGGCAATATTCAGTTGACGGGCTGTTTTGTAAATTTTATCAACGGCGGCCTGCTCATTACTGAAATCTGCTTGCAGGCCCGCTGCAACCTCAATGACCAGGGAGTGACTGCTGTCTGAAACAATAAGAGTGTTGAGATTGAGCTGTGTTGCCGCCTTAATATAAGGTGCAATACGGTAGCTGTTGTTTGGGGCTATTAGCAATAAACATGGGCGGCCAGAGGTCAGGGTTGTCCATGTTTCCGTGCGAGCATCATCGCGAGAGGATTTCAATAAATATACCCAAAGCGTTTGGGATTTAGGTATTTAGTGCGCGTCATATTTTTGTTCTGGCAAGGCGAAATGACGAGTAATAGCCGGTCTATTGCGAGGAATTTCAAGGCCGCCAGGACAGAAATAGGACAGCAATAAAGCCTAAATCCTAAACGCTTTGGGTATAGTGTGGCGGGTGTGTTTTGCGAATGAGACGGCTTCTTCACCTGCACCTATTGATATTTAGCCACCACCAGCACCACCACAAGAGCCACAGGTACCGGCACCGCCGGTCGCAGCAAATACATTTTTAAAGACGAAGCTTGCGCCCATTCCTTGTTCAACATAATCAATTTCCACGCCTTCAAGGAAGTTTAAGGCAATGGTGTCAACATAGACGGTCAAACCATCCTGTTGTAATACAGTGTCATATTGTGTGGGCGTATCGGCAAAGGTCATGCCGTATGTCATACCACTGCAGCCACCACCTGAAACAAAGATGCGTACACCGTTAACTTCTTCTTCGGAGCTGATGAGTTCCAGTAATTTTTCGTGGGCCGTCGGGGATACATTGACTTCATCCGTTAACGTTGATTTAAACACGGGTACACTGCTCATGATTTCTCTCCACTTGGTTATGGTTGCTTGAGGGTATCTTGGTAATAGCTTTAATCGGGTAATGGCGTTATCTAATATTGATGCTATCTAATAACGGCATTATTAAATAATAATAACCTAATACTGTTAATTCTAACATTATATTCTCTTTGCATGATGGTTTCCGGGAATATATTTCTATTCTCCTTATTCTAATATGGGTATATTTGGAGTGGAAATGGGTTGGGTTTCGATTAAGACGAGTTATCAATGGGGTTTGCTGGCGCAGCAGTGATAAAACTCAAATTCCAATAGTGTCTAAAGTAAAGTTAATGTCCAGGTCTGCCGACATAAGGCACAGTATGCTTACTCTCAACGAAATCGGAATTACGGAATGAATCTGTCGTTTTTATATGCCTACCTGGCGCGCTTTAGCCTTCAGAAAAAACTCTGGAGCGGTATCATCATGTTACTGCTGGTGCTAACGATTGTTGCCGGCAAAACATTAATCAGTCTGTCAGAAACCACCAGTAGAGTGGATGTAATGACGCAGGATATTCAGCCCACTTTAATTGCCGCTATGGCATTACAAAGTGCGTTGAAAGAAGCAACAACCGCATTAGGGTTTTTTTTGTTAACCACCGCAGAGCCCCAGAAAAAAGATTATCAACAACGTTTACAAGCCACTGACAGTGCCTTGGTGGCGCTGAAAGCAACGCCTATTACCCAGGCCAGCGAAAAGGCAGGCAAGCTGGTGGCGTCTATTGAAAAAGACGTTGAGCGTTTTAAAGCTTATGAAAGCCGTATGGTTGAACTGGCAGAGAATCTTACTGAAAATTTCCATGTATTAGCGTTTGCCTGGTCGAACTTAAACCCGATCAGTCGCGAACTTTTGCAAAATTTGTCGAATATGGTTTTGTCAGAGTCCTCTGAAGAGGCAACACCACAACGAAAAATACTATTGGGGAAATTAACCGATCTTCGTTACGCCTGGACTAATGCGATAAATAATACACGTATTTATATTTCTTATGGAAATAAAGATGCCTTGTCCAATGTAACCTTATACCTTAGTCGTGTTAAAGACCTTGTCGGCCAAATCAGAGTATTGGAAGACCTGCTGACATTTGAGCAAGAGGATGGGTTAAGTCAGGTACAAACGCTGGTACTAAATTGGGAGCAACAGCTGGGCGAGCTGATTGACATCCAGAACAGTGAACAAGCCAGAATGGATGCGTATTTAATTAAGACGGAAATTTCACCATTGCTGAGCGCCATCGACAAGAAACTTGATGCGCTGGTAAACGACCAGCAGCAAGCCACTCAGGATACCGGCAATGACCTGAAAGCCCAGGCGGTTAGTACCACCAACCTGGTAAGTGGGCTGTTGTTGTCAGGCTTATTGATTGGCGTTTTTGTCGCCTGGGTAATGGCCCGGGTGATCGTTAAGCCGATACGGCTGGCTGCTCATGCCATGGAGGACATTGCTGATGGCGAAGGGGACTTGAGCCGTCGCTTGGCGCAGTCTGGGCACGATGAAATCGCCCAGTTGTCCGGTGGGTTTAACCGCTTCGCGGAAAAAATACAGGATATGATGAAACAAATAGCGGATACCGTGGTTAGTTTGTCAGTATCTGCGGATGAATTGATCAATGCCTCGCAAAAAACCAGCGCGGTAGTAACTGAGCAAAAATCTGAAACTGAACATATCGCGGCGGCTATTTGTCAAATGCAGACAGCATCTGAAGAAGTGGCGAGGCACGCTGAACTGACGGCACAAGCCGCCCGATCAGCGGATGATGAGACAAATGAAAGCCGTAAAGTGGTTTCGAGCGCCTTGGCCGCAATTAACGAGCTGGTGATTGACACCGAATCCACCGCAGATGTCATCGAAAAACTGGGTTTGGATATCAAGGGAATTGGTGAGGTGGTCGATGTCATTCGTGGCGTGACCGACCAAACCAATTTGTTGGCATTGAATGCCACCATCGAAGCGGCGCGGGCAGGTGATTTGGGTCGCGGGTTTGCGGTGGTTGCCGACGAGGTGCGCACCCTGGCAGACAGGACCAAACAATCCACCAACGAAATCCACGATAAAATCGCGTCACTACAAAGTTATGCAGAAAATGCTGTGGTAACAATGATTAGTAATCGTGATAAAGTAAAATCAACCGCCGATCTGGCAACCTCTGCTGGTGCTTCCCTGGATGCAATTACCAACACCGTCACCCGGATTAGTGAGATGACGCACCAGATTGCCACCGCTGCCGAGGAGCAGACTACGGTAACCGTGGAAATCAATCGGTTTACTGAAAATGTTAGTCAGCTGGCCGATCAGGCGAGCTCTGCTGCTATGGGGGTAACGGGCTGCAGCTCAACTCTCGGGAAAATTTCCATTACTCTCAATGGTTTAGTGGGTCGATTTAAGTACTAACCATCTGCCCATCCCTTCATTAACCTGGATTAGCCAATAAAATCATCAGTTTGTGCCGGTAAATCTCGGTGCATGCATTTATACGATGGTTTTAGGGTGATCAAAAATCTATCGTGTTCTCATCTAATTAACTAAATTTTGCCATATGAAGGCCTGTATGGATGCCCAGATTGCTCGACGGGTGAAACAAAACGGGCATTGATAGTGGGTTATTGATGATATTGCAGGGATTTCGCGGGTTTTGCGTTGAACCTAGTGTAGTGTATTAAACAGAATGGTGATTCAGCGCTCCCCAAATTCGTTGGCACAAGGCGTCGTTCGCCGGGAATGTAGGCCACCTTGCCAAGAACGACAACGAAGTGGCAGCGATTCTTTTCGTAAGGAAGGGGGAACGCCCTCCGGGCAAAGCGCTAAAAACCCATCTGTGTTGTTGCGCTTTCTCGACGTAGGATCACTATGCCTTTGAAAGCGCGCCTAACAGCTGAATTTTTAGCGCTTTGCTGAATTACTATTCTGTTTAATACACTACACTAGGTTGAAGCTGATAACCGACGCGTTTATGATGATCACGAGGCCCCATTTACATTTTCCAGTGCCAAATAACCAGATCGTTTGCTTACCGTGCGGGGACTAAGGATAAATAGGGCCAAGGTTAAGGAAGCAAAGGTTAAGGAAAGAAAGGTTAAGGGATAATGACTCAATATCTTGGCGTGGCTAAGGCGGCGCGGTTGCTGGGAATCAGTCGGGTGAAACTGCAAGTCTTAATCAGGAGTGGTGACCTGGTTACCTTTGAGGGTAAGGTGGATGCAGCGGAACTTTACAAACGTTTCCCTGGCCTGGCGCTCAATGACTCAGAGATTGTTGAGCGTGCCAATATTATTAAAGACTCCGCCTATGGGGACCGTATCCAGGGCAGAGCTGTACCATCAACAGACGTGCTCCAGACACAGATTAAATGCTTAAATGTCGACTTAAACGTTGAGCGGGCAAAAGCGCGTCATTATCATGACATCGTTCAGGATTTATTGCATAAGCTGACGGAATTGCAGCAAGTGGATAATGAACAACAACGCCTGATTATAAAGGAATTAAACATTTGGTTATTGGCACGTTTTGATGCCAAGGATTAACGGTATTGGCTATCAAGAGAAGGGGTTAATATACCCAAAGCGTTTGGGATTTAGGTATTTAGTGCGCGTCATATTTTTGTTCTGGCACCAACAGTAGGTTCTTTAAGAAAGCCGAAATGACGAGTAATAACCGGACTATTGCGAGGAATTTCAAAGCTTCCGCATCCTGCTCACGCCCCTTGCCTACATCCCTGTAGACAACGCCGCCAGGACGGAAATAGGACAGCAATAAAGCCTAAATCCCAAACGCTTTGGGTATATATACCGGCCCTAAATAATCAAGGCGCCAGTGCCGATCAATGTTACGAATATAGATTGTCCGGATTTCACAGCATTATTTGTTTTACATGAGTTACCAAATCAAACTATTACCCAGCGGCCATCATTTTGAGGCGGAAGCCAACGAATCCGTACTCGAAGCGGCGTTGCGCAGCGGGCTTAATCTCAGTTATCACTGTAATAGCGGGAGCTGTGGCGAATGCAAGGCCAGGGTGGTTGATGGGCTTGTGGAAAACCATCATCACTATGATTATGTGATTCCAGAGGCTGAAAAATTACAAAACAACGTCTTGCTGTGCTCCGTATCCGCGAGAAGTGACCTGGTCATTGAGGCAATGGAAGCATTGGCCGCAAAAGACATTCCGCTACAAACCATTAGTGTAAAGGTTGCCAAGATCGAGTTGATTGGCGCGAATAACCTGGTGCTGCACCTGCGTACCCCCCGTTCCAAAACCCTGCGTTTCCTGGCAGGGCAATATGTTGAGCTGCGACTTGCCAATTTACCACCGGCCCGGTTTTATATTGCCAGTTGTCCTTGTAACGGTATGATTATCCAGCTGCATTTACAGCGGGAATCTGATGATCCATTTGTCGCGCATGCGTTTCAAGGACTGCAAGTGGGGCATTCACTGGAACTGGAGGGGCCTTATGGCGAGTTTACCATCAATGAGCAATCGCCGCGTCCGATTGTAATGATTACGCAGGATATTGATTTTGCCCCCATAAAGAGTTTGATAGAGCACGCCATTGCCCTGGATTTACCGCAATCCATGCACTTGTTTCGCCTGGCCAGCGCGGGTAAGACGCATTATCAGTCAAACTATTGCCGTGCATGGGAAGATGCATTGGACTGTTTTATCTATCGCCCGTTTGAATTGACACCAATGGCGTGTGGCGAGCAGGATTACGCTGCAGCGATTGAATATGCGCTGGGTCGTTCGCCGATTGAGAGCGAAGTAAGCTTATATTTATCCGGGCCACCGCAAATGGTCGAGGCATTTTCACAGGCGTTTATCATGCGTGGCACCCCGGCAGCACACATACACACTGCCATATCCCTATAGTTTATTCTTTCACCAGTGTAATTGGCAGGTGTTTGGATGGCATGGCGGTATTTGACAGTGTGGCGTTATCAAAACAAGTACCGGTAATGTCCGCGCCGGATAAATCCGCCCCAGTTAAATTGGCACCACTAAAGTCTGCAAGTCGTAGGTCGGCGTTTTTTAAATTAGCATTTTCAAGGTTGGCGCCCGTAAATCGGTATTGCACCAGGTTGGCTTCTTCAAAATTGATGTCGCGCAAGTCGGCATTTTCCAGCGTTGATGCCTCGAGGCAAAGTAGTTCGGTCAGGCCTTTTTTGTCGTAAATAATAATCATAGTGTCGATGCGTTTTCTTGATTGTGTTCTTATTTTGAGGAGGGGGCGGTTATGCTTCCATTACGCAGTTTTTACCCTGAGACTTTGCTTCGGAAAGTGTTTTATCCGCTCGGGTTAAAACGGCAGCGGCATTGTAATCCCGGTGCACATTGATAAAAGTAAATCCACAACTTAAAGTGCAGCGGAATTCATCGGGAACCGCCGGGTGGCGTTCTTGCTGCTCCAAAAACGTTTCAGCCAGTTTTTCAATGCAGGGGCGAATTTTTTCGTGCTGCATATCCAATAACAAGAGTGCAAATTCATCCCCCCCCAAGCGGGCGGCAAAATCTGTCTTTCGACAATACTGCTGCAGGGTGTTTGCCAGCAGTTTTAGTGCCTGATCACCGGCGGTTTTTCCGGCGCTGACGTTTAATGTTTTGAAATTATCCAGGTTGATTAGTACAACTGCCATCGGAATACCGCGTCGTGCCAGATTATAGGCGCGTACAAATTCATTATTAAAATGTCTGCGATTCGGTAGCCCGGTTAGTTCATCAATCCAGCTCTGGTTGGCAATCATTTGTTGTTTTTTCTGGATGTCCTTCGCAATATATTCTATTGAGGGAATTATCTCAGCCGTTTCCTTTAATTGAATAGTGGGGTTGGCTTCTTCAAGCACACCTTCTGAAACCTGGATGAGTCGAGCCTTTACTTTGTTGAAGTCGCTTTTAAACAGGCGGGTGGCGTACCCAATAAAGAAAAGTATTAGGGCAATTACAATAATTGATGTGGTTAAATTCGACAGGCTCAGGGTCAGATAGATGGGCAGCGCCGATGCCAGGTTCTCGGTTAATTTAATCGTCCAGGTGCTATCCGGTACCCGCATACTGATATTGTATTGCTCACGGGTCGTCGAAATGGAGCCCGCTACCGCGATGGGTTCGCCTTCAATATCCAGGAGTTGAAGTAATTGTTCCTTGCTAACACTTTCCTGCAAGGTTGATTTTAACGTATCGAGGCTAAAGCTGACGAATAAAAGTCCGATTTGCAGGTTTTGCTCATCAAAGATTGGCGTGGTTAAATCAAAATGGGATAACTCGGGGATATCCCGGTGGATAGGGGGGTGGGCGATGTTTTCTCCCTGCGATAGCCGGGTCAGGTCAGTCAGACATTGTGGGCCTAAACGCAGACTAACCGGGTCGCCCAATACTTTCCCTTTAGTGGATAATAACGCGACACCAATGGATTGTGGGATGAACTTGCGCATTTGTAATGCCCACTGGTGCGAGCTTTTGGGGTCACCAAACGTTAGCATGTCGCGGGTGCTGG
>Ga0316204_10007589_pt1 | contig 15717 bp, 11 predicted proteins | sample 6monrhotite_MG_2_FD_205661 | JGI IMG/M metagenome (GOLD analysis project Ga0316204, IMG submission 205661) | Microbial mat bacterial communities from mineral coupon in-situ incubated in ocean water Damariscotta River, Maine, United States -... | ecosystem: Environmental > Aquatic > Marine >... | reverse complement strand
CCTGAGGAATATTCACTTCGTACAAGGCATTATGATTGAAGAAACCGGTAGAGCGTGTAGGTATACCGTCTTCTAAAAACAGATACACCGCCTTGGTTGTTATTGGCTGACGTATCGACGTCATATGCCCCTCGCCATTAGTAACATTCACATGTACACCCGCAACCCGTTCCATTATTTCGGCAGGGTGTGCAGGACGTGTATCTTGAATTACCTGCTGCTGAATGGCACCTGTTGTTTCGGCCGTTTCCGCCTTGAGGGTTTCCTCACGTGTGCCGGTTACCGTGATGGTGCCAGTGCTCACTTCGATGCCCTGTGCAATTGTGGATGATAGTGATGTACAGATTAAAAATAAAACTGAACTGGGTGAAAATTTACGAGGTGCTGTTACCTGCATTACTATTCCTATAGTCATTTAATAAATGACTATAGGAATGCAACAACCACACCAAAACATAAGCTACTGAATTTTCTATGTTTTTTAATTTCTAATATTGAAAATTGCGCAATTTAACACACCGAGTCGTGTCATATAACACTTTGTTTTATAAAGCGCTCATTCCTCTACTGTTCATACGAATATAATCCGGCCTCCGGTTAATGCCATGCAATGTCCGCAACCCAAAGCGGACGTTCGTGGTCATGCTGCTGTCTTACTATTATCATATGAGCATGTACTGTAATCTTTTGTTATAAATTCGGGTCTTAACTATTTATATATTTATAGTCATCTGTATGGTAAAAAGCCCTCAATTATCAATACTTACATTTGTAGACACAAAATATGGCTAATGAAAATTCTAAAATTATCGTAGGAAGTGAAGAATGGTGTTCTTTTCCTGGCTTAGGTGTGCCTGCAATTAAAGCACGAGTAGATTCAGGTGCAAAAACCTCATCAATGCATGCCTTTAATATTCAAAAGTTCCGACGTGACGGTGAAAACTGGGTCAGTTTTGAAGTCCATCCGTTACAGAATGATAGAAGGACAGTTATTCGTTGTGAGCGCCCTGTTATTGATAAAAGAGTAGTAAAAAGCTCAAGTGGTGTATCTGAAACGCGCTATGTTGTTGGTGCAACAATAAAAGCCGCGTCTGAAACCTGGGATATAGAACTCACTTTAGCCAATCGTGATTCAATGGGTTACAGAATGCTTTTAGGTCGACAAGCCATGAGTGGTCGTATGCTTGTAGATCCCTCTCTAAGCTTTTGCCTCGGAGAAGTAACAACGAATGAACTTAATGATTATTACGGGAAAAAGAAACATAAGAGTAGTGGTCTTAAGATAGGCTTACTCGCCAGCAATCAAGAACTGTATTCTAACCAAAGAATTTTAGAAGCGGGTCAGGAACGTGGTCATGAGATGGTGTTTCTAAATATTAAGCAGTGCTATATGAAAATTGATGCAACGGAACCAGAGGTGCATTATCGAGGTGGTAAAATTCTCAATGATCTTGATGCGGTAATCACAAGGATTCGTCCCAGCGTAACATTTTACGGCTGCGCTCTTGCTCGACAATTTGAAAGCATGGGGGTTTATACTATAAATTCCTCATCTGCAATTACACAATCAAGAGATAAATTATTTTCTCTTCAACTGTTATTAAAAAGTGGCATTAGTATACCCACAACTGGCTTTGCAAATTCACCAATGGATACAAATGATCTGATTGAAATGGTTGGGGGCGCACCATTAATTGTGAAATTACTGGAAGGAACACAAGGGCGTGGTGTTGTTTTGGCAGAAACTAAAAAAGCAGCAGAAAGTGTTATTAACGCATTTAAAGCATTAAGAGCTAATTTACTGGTTCAGGAATTTATTAAAGAAGCTAACGGAAAAGATTTACGTTGTTTTGTAATAGATGGAAAAGTAGTGGCTTCTATAGAACGCTCAGCTGCACCCGGCGAATTTAGAGCTAATATTCACCAGGGTGGAACAGCTTCAATCGTAAAAATAACGCCCAAAGAAAGAGCTTTGTCCATTAAGGCAGCTAAAACATTAGGCTTAAAAGTGGCAGGAGTTGATATTATTCGCTCTAAAAATGGACCGTTATTACTAGAAGTAAATTCATCTCCAGGGCTTGAAGGTATTGAATCTGCTACAGGTAAAGATATAGCCGGCATGATGATTTCTTCAATAGAGAAAAAACTAGGATGGAAACGCGAGCTTAGCGTAGAAAACAACTCAGAATAATCCCAGTTTTATGATTAAACGCAGACCTTCACTACTTATGATCTGGGTGTCCGCTTCTGGCCGATAGCAGGCATTCTACTAACACATACGACCATAACTAGGTATTAACACACTCACGTAACACCATCGTTGCAAATGCGCCGGATGGTAAATTAAACTCCAGCTCAAGCACTTCACCACTAATTTCCCAGTTTAAGTTATCAGGCATTAGGCGCAATGCACGCCTTTCCTGCTTTAGACGGGCAGATTCCAGACCTTCTGCCAAAGGCTTAAATTCATTAGCAATCGACTGCTCCAATGCAAGTGTATCCGCCGTTGCCATGCTCTCGCCTTCCCCCCACAAACAGCCGGTGATATTAATCTCCGCGTTACGTAGGCGGTCGTTTATCTCATCACTAAGCTCTTCAGCAAAACAGGCCGACTTACCATTTAGCATAAACACATCACCCTGCATTGGCTCCAACCAGTTATCTCGTTGAATACGCTGCGACAGAAGCCGATTAAAAATCCATGAGCGCGCCGATGACAAATACAATCCCCGGTGTTGCTTCTTAAGTTTTTTCAATTCACCCCTAAACATTCTTTCCGCTTTGAAGAGGTTTCCCATCTCACGACCAAAACGCTGTTCACCAAAATAATTAGGCACACCGGACTGTTTAATCTTTAAAAGCCTGTTTTCTAACTCGACCATATCCCCCTTAAGGCTGGTAATGCGCAAGTGAAATTTATTACCTGAAAGAGCACCACGTTTAAGCTTTCTATCATGACGATTCTGTTCAAGGATTTTAAATTCATCGCTGATCAAGCTGGAAAAATCGGGATCTTCCATCCCGGGCAGGTGCAAGCTAAACCATTGAGTAGTCACCGCATGTCGATCTTTCATGCCCGCATAGCTAACCGCCATCGACTTAACACCCGCATGCCTGGCCAATTGCTGCGCTACCCAGTCGGTATTACTGCCATCTTTTTCAATCTTCAACCACAGGTGCTCACCCTCGCCCGAGGTCTGCACAGGCATAATCTCATCGACTTTAAAGTCAGAATTTTGCGCCTTTAACTGACCGTTCGTCGTTGGCTTACCATAGGCATAGGCCAGGGTCTGAAAATCGTATTCCATAAAATTTCTTTTTAAAACATCAACCTATGAATCATAACATGCAGTTCCTGGCTTGAAGATATTATTATTCAGATAATAATACAAACGTCTAACTAATAAACAGTTTGACAAGTTTTGACGTTTCGTCATATTCTTCCGCAATGACAGATAATACCGCAAACAATGCAGAACCCATGACGCGCAAACAGCGGGAGCTGTTTGAGCGCGAACAGCTGATACTGGATACCGCACAACAAATTCTTCAGCATGAAGGCCTGCAAAGCCTGACTATGGATCGCGTTGCCGCGGAGATTGAATACTCAAAGGGCACGGTTTACAACCATTTCAAGAGTAAAGAAGAGATTATCAGCGGCATCGGCTGCCGTTGCATGAACAAATTAATTGAAATGTTTAGTCGGGCAAAAAACTATACAGGCAGTCACCGCGAGCGTATTGCCGCTATAGGTATAGCACACAGCCTGTACGCACAGCTCCACCCGGCAGAACTACAAAATATGCAGCTTATAAAGTCCTCTGCCGTTAGAGAAAAAGTCTCAACCGAGAAACAACAGGAATTATTGCAACTTGAACAGCAGATTACCGGCATAGTGCTGGAGATCATTCGCGACGCCATGAAAGAAGGTGACATCCCCGGTGACCAGGACTACCTGCCCGATGGTGTCATGCTGGGATTATGGACCATGGGCTATGGCTCAAATTTATTGCATATGTCTGGTATTCCGTTTGAGCAATTAGGTATACAACAGCCACTCGACATGATGTGGATAAATAGTCACAAACTACTCGACAGCTATCAATGGCAACCGCTTAGTAGCACATTTAATATTCATGATTTAAAAGAAAAACTCTGCACCGAAATATTTGCAGAAGAAGTAAATGACCTAAGAAAAATAACTGATTTGGAGAAAAATCATGCTCGTTAGATACACTGAATGGATTTTAAAGTGGCGTTACATCGTAATAATTCTAGCGCTGGTTGCGGTTGGCGTCATTGGTAGCGGTGCACCCAAACTAATGCCCTTCTCAAATGATTATCGCGTTTTTTTCAGCGATGATAACCCACAGCTAAATGCATTTGAGAATATGCAAAACACCTATACAAAAGATGACAATGTCATGTTTGTAGTCTCCCCCCAAGATGGAAACATATTTACCCCAGAAACACTCGCAGCTATTCAGAGCATCACAGACGAAGCATGGCAAATACCGCATTCTATTCGTGTAGATTCTGTGACTAACTTTCAGCACACCTATGCTGAAGAAGATGACTTAATAGTCGATGACCTGGTACTTGATACAGAAACTCTAAGTACTGAGGATTTAAGTTACATAAAAAAAGTTGCACTAAAAGAGCCACAACTTGCAAAACGTCTGGTCGCTACTGATGCGGGACATACCGGGATAAATGTAACGATACAGTTACCCGGTGTGGATCAGATGACTGAAAACCCTGCAACCGTTGCCTATGCACGAAAAATGCTTGCCGAGGCAAAGGCAAAATATCCGGAGATTGATTTTCGTTTAGCGGGTATGGCAATGATGAATAATGCCTTTCCAGAAGCCAGTCAAAACGATGGACAGACATTAATACCCATGGCATTTGGCGTAATCATTGTGGTTTTATTGCTACTACTCAAAGGTTTTAGCGGTACAGCAGCTACCGTTATACTGGTTATCTGCTCAATTGTTATTGGCATGGGCATGGGTGGGCACACGGGTATTAAACTAACGCCACCCTCGGCTTCAGCACCTATTATTATTTTAACAATTGCGATTGCGGGTGCGGTACATTTACTCGTTACCATGTTGCAGGAAATTCATCGTGGCATGAGCAAACACGATGCCATCGTAGAGAGTATGCGCGTTAACTTTACGCCAATCTTTCTAACCAGCATTACAACGGCATTAGGCTTTTTAAGCCTTAACTCAAGCGATGCTCCACCGTTTGGTGATTTAGGTAATATGTCTACCTATGGTGTGCTTGGTGCGTTTATATTAACCATCACTTTCTTGCCAGCGATCATGTTTATCCTGCCAATCAAAGCCAAGCACTTTGTGGCCGGTACTAGCGTAATGGAAAAACTGGGTAACTTTGTTGTTGAGAAACGCAAAGTATTATTAACTTCTTTTACGCTACTCGTTCTATTTTTAGTCGCCATGATTCCACAAAATAAGCTAAACGATGTTTTCGTGAACTATTTTGATGAATCAGTTGAGTTCAGACAGGACACTGACTTTACTACAGAAAATTTAACCGGTACTTATACCGTAGCCTATTCACTTGATAGCGGCGAAAAAGAAGGTGTGAGTCGCCCTGAGTTTTTAGCACAGGTAGAAAAATTTGCAGACTGGTACAAGCAGCAACCCGAAACGATTCATGTCAGCAGTATCACGGATACATTTAAACGCCTGAACAAGAACATGCACGGTGATGACGAAGCATTTTATAAACTTCCCGATAGCCGAGAACTGGCTGCGCAATATTTATTATTATATGAAATGTCACTACCTTATGGGCTGGATTTAAACAACCAGATAGATGTCGCCAAGCGGGCCACTAAGGTAAATGTTGTGCTGGAGACTATTTCATCCAATGAAATACTTTCACTGGAACAACGTGCCAATGACTGGTTAAAGCAAAACGCACCTGAGTTAGTCACTGAAGGAGCGAGCCCATCAATCATGTTTGCACATATCGGTAAGCGAAATATCATCAGCATGCTGACGGGTACAACCGTTGCACTGGTATTAATTTCACTCATTCTTATCCTTGCTCTTCGTTCACTAAAATACGGTTTAATTACCCTGATGCCTAATTTATTCCCCGCCGCTGCCGCCTTTGGTATATGGGGTCTGGTAGTAGGTGAAGTTGGACTAGCCTTATCCATTGTTACCGCAATGACTCTGGGTATCGTGGTTGATGACACCGTTCACTTTATGAGCAAATACATACGAGCTCGTAAAGAGAAAGGGCTGGATAGCGAACAGGCGGTACGTTATGCCTTTAATAATGTAGGTGTCGCCCTATGGGTTACATCCCTGGTATTAATCTCTGGCTTTATGATACTTGCTCAATCAACGTTTGAATTAAATGCCGGCATGGGATTAATGACCAGTATTATTATTGGCATCGCTTTAATCCTGGATTTTCTATTACTTCCCCCATTATTAATGGCCATAGATGGTAAAAATAAATCATCTAATGTGAAATCAGCTTAAGGAATAACGACAATGAAAAACACATCAACACTCAAAAATCTGCTTGGCTCTCTTATCCTATTAAGCTGCTTATCCCCTGTTGTCGCATCAGCAAACGCTGAAGCACGTGGACTGGAAATAGCCACTGAAGCCGATCGTAGAGATACCGGTTTTGTTGATTCAACTGCACAAATGGTAATGGAGCTGAAAAACAAACAGGGCCAAAGCAGTGTGCGTCAGGTCAGATCAAAAATATTAGAAGTAACCGGGGACGGTGATAAAAGTCTGTCTATTTTTGATACACCTAAAGATATAAAAGGTACCGCATCTCTTAACTACTCACATTCATTAAAGCCAGATGAGCAATGGCTATATCTGCCTGCATTAAAGCGGGTGAAGCGTATTAGTTCTAAAAACAAATCCGGCCCATTTATGGGTAGTGAGTTTGCCTACGAAGATATCTCTTCTCAGGAAATAGAAAAATACACTTATAAATACATTAAAGATGAAACTCTGAATGGTATTGAATGCTTTGTAGTTGAACGCTACCCCGCTTATAAGCACTCAGGCTATACACGCCAGGTTGCGTGGATTAATAAACAGGAATATCGTGCAGAAAAAATTGATTTTTACGATCGTAAAAATACCTTATTAAAGACCTTAACCTACACTGGTTACCAACAATATCTGCAGAAGTTCTGGCGCGCCGATGTTATGCACATGGTTAATCACCAGACAGGTAAGTCAACTACACTAACCTGGAGTGACTATAAGTTCAAAACAGGCCTGACTGATAAGGACTTTAGTCGTAATAGTTTGAAACGTGCAAAGTAATAACTTTATTTATTACTAAGCAACACACTAGAGAGTAGATAGAACTGATCATTATGCATTTAACATATCCAGGATTTATACAATGAAAGCAATAAGTTCACTACTCTCTTTTTCACTATTAGGCCTGCTCAGCTTTCAATTACATGCTGAATGGTCGGGCAATGTGACAGTGCAAGATCGCTATTTTATAGATGACGCACTCACTACAAACTCATCACAGCATGATAATTACCTCTCGCTATCTTCAGAAGTCGAATTCTATAATGCCTGGAACAACGATGATTCAAGCATTACCATCACACCCTTTGTACGTGTGGACCAACATGATGAAGAACGCACTCACGGTGATCTACGTGAAATGTACTATCAGCAGATTTTCGACACATGGGAATTGCGCGTAGGTATCAGCAAAGTTTACTGGGGCGTAACTGAATCTCAACACCTGGTTGATGTTATTAATCAGACAGACAGCATCGAAAGTACTGACGGTGAAGATAAACTAGGTCAACCAATGATTAAGGCCAGTTTTGAAAAAGACTGGGGAACCGTAGATGTATTTGTTCTGCCTTATTTTAGAGAACGTACCTTTCAAGGCATAGAAGGACGCCCGCGCACTTCACTTATTGTCGATACTGATCAGGTGAGCTATGAATCTTCTGATGAAGAGCAAAACATAGATTACGCCCTACGTTGGTTTCACTTTATAGGCGACATTGAAATTGGATTATCCTATTTCAATGGCACCAGCCGTGAACCTCTATTAAGGCCAGGCAATAGTAATGGCTCTGCTGTACTAACCCCCCACTACCCTCTCATGCAACAGGTAGGGTTAGATGCACAACTAACCACCGAAGAGTGGTTATGGAAGCTGGAAGTCATTGCAAGAGATTGGCAGACGTTTGATACAAGCGGAACACAGTTAATCGATCAAAACTTTATCGCCCTTACCGGCGGATTTGAATATACCTTTGTTGGCATAGCCGATTCTGATGCCGATTTAGGACTAGTAACAGAATATTTGTATGATGATAGAAATAAACAGGCCAGCAGTTTTTTTCAAAACGATATGTTAGTTGCTTTGCGTTTGGCAGTGAATGACGCTGAATCAACTGAAGCATTACTGGGTGTTATTTATGATTTAGATTATCAGGAATATCTAATTAGTTTAGAAGCCAGTCGTCGTTTTGTCGACAGCTGGACAGCAACACTGGAAGTACGCACATTTAATAAAATAGACAATGACAGCTTACTCAACAGTATTGCTAAAGATGACTTTATTCAGCTTGATATTGCTTATCACTTCTAGGCCAGATAACGGACTCCAATACGATAGCCTTTAACATGAAACTGCCTTTCGTAACTACTGTGTAATTCTGTTGCATTATCCAGCATTGATATTTCGCCAGTATTTTCCGGCTCATCCCAGCGTTGCTCAATCATCAATCGATCAATAAATTCCGTTAAGTCAGCCTGCCTGAAAATTTCAAAAGACTGATTAATTCCTTTTACAACATTAGGATCTATTAACCCCTCTTTTACACCCTGTAAATAACCAACGATAGAAGCAATAAATAATGTAGATGATTTTCTAGGGTAGCGCTGTTCCTCATCAAATGGGTCACGCGTATAGGCAGAATACCGCGTAGGCATTCCAATATTTCTATCAATATGAAAATTCAAGTGAGGAAAACGGTTTCTTTGCATCACCTGTCGATGCTTTGGAGAAAGATAAGCATTTCTAAAAATAACAGGGCCTGCTCGTTGCATTAATTGCTTGAGACCTGGCTCCAATACCTGATCATCATTATGTATATCCATTTGTACAGGCTGTTCGAATGTTACGAGTGTTCCATAGTGCTCGTATATAGGGCTAACCTCTGATCGCCTACAATAATCATCAATATTTGTATCTATAAGATCATTATAATGTGCAGCAACAATACTCTTATAATTAGGAATCGCCATTTTTGCAGAATAGTTTATACCTGCATAATTACCCACCATCTCTTTACTATCTGTATTGAGTAATTTTTGTATCCAGTTGCTATTAAAATGTGATGACAGCATCTATTAAACATCTCCAGCACCAGGTGCTACTAAGAATTGTAAAACCTTATTTTTTATAATACTATTTCGTGTGCAAATATACACCTTACAGCATTAGAGCAGAGTTAATATAAACGCGAATGAAAATAGACCAGCCAGATGAAGGCTTTGTTGACATAGCACAAGTTAAGCTTGAGTTACAAAATTTTATAAATCAACAAGAACCCTGGCAGGTTCCTCCGTGCCCTAACTGCACTGTACACACCCAGAAGAACTGCACACCTGACTGTGAAGACGCAGCAAAAGCTCTCTCAATTGACCCTGTTTTATACCCTATAGAGAAACATGTTGTGGCACTGGTTTATGAAATTAATGCTACTCGTTTATTTAAAAGCTGCTGGTCCTGTGAGGGGCATATGAATAACAGCAATACTTTGTGGAAAGTGCCTCAGGTATGCTTCTATTCACAGGCTGCTATTTACCCAAAACTCGTTTCATCTTATCTGGGCAGACTCTTTATAAGAAAACAGCTAACTTACCAATGGAATCTTTTTCTCTCTGAGATATCACAATCAATTTATCCCACCTACTGCATACGCCCTGATCTCAATACAGAAAATGAGCCTAAGCTTGATACTCTGCAAAAAGATTTACAGGCAATAGCGAGCAACTTACACTCACACCTCAAAAATGAAGCTAAAGAGCTACTGCAATCAATAAGTTAATCACATATAAAATACTACTGATATCTTATATGGCATTCAATTATCTACTAGATTTCCAGATTTTAGCAACGGCTCTATCACTACCCGCATACGCAATTAACAAGCTCAATAATCCGACACTACCAAATACAATTACTGGAATAAAATAACCAGGATCTTCCCCCTGAGCAAACCAGAAAACCAGAGTTGCCAGGCCGGTAAAGATACAACCGAATGCATATAATATATTACGATGAGAAGGCTTATAATCAAATGGTTCAGATCCCGACTCAAATGGTTTTAGTATCGGCATACATAAACTACGTAATGTATTTTTAACTGACATTTGTAATCTCACATTAATTAATAAATTTAAAGCTTACACCAGCTCTTTTATTGTAATACACAAAAAAGGCACTGAATATCCAGCGCCTTTTTTGTACTTCTAATATGACACTAAAGCCTATTTTCTCTTTGGCATATAGATATCAGTACAGGTGCCCTCTGCAACTTCAGTTGCAAAGTTTAAGGTTTCTGACAAGGTTGGATGCGGATGAATAGTCATTGCTATATCGTCCATCTCCGCACCCATTTCAATAGCGAGTGCGGCTTCAGCAATTAACTCACCGGCATTTTTACCTAAGATACCAGCACCAATCATACGGTGTGTATTTTTATCATACAACACTTTAGTAACACCGTTGGTTGCACCAACCGATAATGCACGACCAGATGCTGCCCATGGGAAGGCACCTTTTTCGTACTCTACTCCGTCTGCTTTTAGCTGTTCTTCTGTTTGACCAACCCATGCCACTTCAGGGTCTGTATAACAAACTGAAGGAATAACACGCGCATCGAAGAAACGCTTTTGGCCATCGATAACTTCTGCTGCAATTTTTGCTTCGTGTGTTGCTTTATGAGCAAGCATTGGCTGCCCAACCACATCACCAATTGCAAAAATATTATTTACGTTGGTACGCATTTGCGTATCAACTGGAATAAAACCCTGATCATTAACCACAACCCCGGCTTTATCAGCATCAATTAATTTGCCATTCGGCGAACGACCGATTGCCACAAGCACATTATCAAAAGTATCTTCTTCCGGTGCTTTAGCACCTTCAAATTTACATACTATGCCTTTCTTAGTTGGCGTTAATTCAGTCACTTTTGTGCTAGTGTAAATATTTTCATAACGTGTCTTCAGCGTCTTTTCAAACGGGCGAATCAGGTCACGGTCAGCACCAGGAATTAAGCCCGGACTTAGTTCAACAACCGTTACTTTTGCACCTAATGCTGAATAAACCGTCGCCATTTCCAGGCCAATAATACCGCCACCAACAACTAATAATCGCTTAGGAACATTATGTAGTTCTAATGCGTCGGTTGAGTCCCATACGCGCTCATCTTCCCATGGAATAAAGGGCAATTTTGTAACCGATGAACCCGCGGCAATAATGCAGTTTTCAAAACCAACTGTTTTTTTGCTGCCATCTGCTGCTTCTACTTCAATAGTATTTGCAGACGTAAACTTACCAAAACCATGTACTGTTGTAACTTTTCTCTGCTTCGCCATACCTTGAAGGCCGGTGGTGAGTTTTCCTATAACACCGTCTTTATGAGCACGTAATTTATCTGTATCTATTTTTGGTTTATTGAATTTAATACCTAGCTCTTCAAATTCATTCGCTTCACTAACCACTTCTGCCACGTGCAATAAGGCCTTGGAAGGGATACAGCCCACGTTTAAACACACACCGCCGAGCACTTCTTCTTTCTCAATCAGTACTACTTTTTTACCCAGGTCCGCGGCACGGAATGCGGCTGTATAGCCGCCAGGACCAGACCCCAATACAACAACTTCAGCAGACACATCGACATCACCTGAGAAGCTAGCTGCTGCCGGCGCAGGTTCTTTTGTTTCTTGCACTGCTGGCTCTGCTTCTTTTACTGGTTCTGCTACTGGTGTAGATTCGGTCGAACTAGCCGTATCCATCATCAGGATTAAAGTACCCTGTGCAATACTATCACCTACTGCCACCTGGATAGAGGTAACGGTGCCAGAGGCTGGTGATGGAATTTCCATTGAAGCCTTATCAGACTCAACCGTAATTAGTGAATCTTCTTCTGCTATCTTGTCACCAACAGCAACCAGTACTTCAATTATTTCAACTGAATCGAAATCACCGATATCAGGAACATGGACTTCTATTGTGCTCATAACTAAGCCTTTTAACTATTCTTTTAACGTTGGGTGAACTTAAGCTCTACCCAACAAAATACATTTTGCTCTATAAAAAATTACGTCGATAAAACTACAGTAACAAACGACGTGCATCTGCTAACAGATGACTTACGTAAGTTATAAAGCGCGCACCATCGGCACCATCAATTACACGGTGATCATACGACAATGCCAGTGGACACATTAACTTTGGTTCAAATTCTGAACCATTCCATACTGGTTTCATATCAGCTTTTGAAACACCCAGGATAGCGACTTCTGGTGCATTCACAATCGGTGTGAATTTAGTACCACCAATACCACCAAGACTGGAAATAGACATAGAACCACCTTGCATATCAGATGGCTTTAGTTTTTTCTCGCGTGCTTTTACAGAAATCTCACGTAATTCTTTTGAAATTTCTACCAGTGATTTTTTATCTACATCACGAACAACAGGTACAACTAGCCCATCCGGCGTATCTACAGCCACACCAATATTGAAATAGTTTTTCAGTATTAAATTTTCACCACTCGGCTCTAAAGAGGCATTAAAACGAGGGTATTTTTTAAGACCTGCTGCTACAGCTTTCATTATGAAAACCAACATGGTGAATTTCACACCTTCTTTTTCATACTCTGTATTTGACTGCTTGCGGAACGCTTCCAGAGAAGTAATATCGGCTTCATCAAATTGCGTAACGTGTGGAATAGTAACCCAGTTACGATGCAGGAATTTACCTGTCAGTTTATTAATTTTACTAAGCGGTTTTATTTCAATTTCACCAAACTGGCTGAAATCGATGTCTGGCATTGCTTCAACACCCAGTGCTGAACCACCATTAACTGCACCGCCACCTGTCGACATTACTTTTTTAACAAATCCCTGTACGTCTTCTTTAACGATACGTTCGTTTCTGCCTGATCCGCCTACCTTGCTTAAATCAACACCTAAATCACGAGCAAATTTTCTTACCGCGGGCGATGCATGTGCATTTTTGAAACTAACTGGGTTAATGTTTGCCGTTGGTGATGGCTTATTTTCAATAGCTGGCATCGCTGCTGGTGCAGGCTTAACCGCCTCAACAGGTGCCGCAGCGGCTTCTTTAGGCGCCTCTACAACTACTTCCGCAGGTGCTGCTGCGCCGGATGCTTCTACGACAACGACTACTGCACCTTCTGCAATTGAGTCACCCACATTCACCTTAATTTCTTTAACGGTGCCGGCATGGCTACTTGGAATTTCCATTGAAGCCTTATCAGACTCAACAGTAATTAATGAATCTTCTTCAGCAATTTGATCACCTACCGCAACCAGTACTTCAATAATTTCGACTGCATCGAAATCACCAATATCGGGAACTTTTACTTCGACCATTTCACTCATGGTTCACTCCAGTTTATAACTGTTTTTGAGTTACTGCAGACTCATAGACACAAGACATAAAATACTGCAGCAAACTTTTCTATTCTTTATCTTCTCAACTACTCAATTATTTTTTGAATAATTGAAAAGAACATCAACCAACTAGGCAGTTGCAGGGTTTGGTTTTTCAGGATTGATACCATACTTCTCAATCGCTTCCTGAACTTTACCCGCCGGGAACTGACCATCATCTGCCAGGGCCATTAAGGCTGCTACTGCAACATACCTGGCATTTACTTCAAAGTGCTTACGCAATTGCGCACGTGTATCAGAACGACCGAAACCATCTGTGCCCAATGTAGAATAATCAGCAGGAATCCACTTACGAATTTGTTCTGAGTAAGACCGAATATAATCTGTTGCCGCAATCACTGGGCCACGCTTGTCTTTAAGACATTTTTCTACGTAGCTTACGCGCTTATCTTCTAATGGGTGCAACATGTTCCAACGATCTACATCTTCGCCTTCACGCTTAAGTTCATTAAAGCTGGTGACACTCCAGATGTCCGCATCAATTGACCAGTCCTTATCAAGCAATTCAGCCGCTGCAATAACTTCACGTAAAATAGTGCCAGAACCCATAAGTTGTACTTTCTTACGACGCTTACCGCCACCCTGTAATAAGTACATGCCTTTAACGATGCCTTCTTCAACACCTTTAGGCATTGCAGGTTGCTGATAGTTTTCATTCATTACTGCAATGTAGTAGAACACGTTTTCCTGTTCTTTATACATACGACGCATACCGTCCTGAATAATAACCGCTAGTTCGTAGGCAAACGTTGGGTCGTAAGAAACACAGTTTGGAATGGTGCCAGACACCATGAAGCTGTGACCATCCTGATGCTGCAGACCTTCACCGGCCAATGTCGTTCTACCGGCAGTACCGCCAAGTAGGAAACCACGTGCCTGCATATCGCCTGCCATCCATGCCAGATCACCAATACGCTGGAAACCAAACATAGAGTAGTAAATATAAAACGGCACCATGTTTACTGCATGTGTACTGTATGATGTTGCCGCCGCAATCCAAGATGACATTGCGCCCGCTTCGTTAATACCTTCTTCAAGGATTTGACCGGTTTTGTCTTCCTTATAGAACATCACCTGCTCTTTATCCTGCGGTGTGTATAACTGACCTACAGAAGAATATATACCTAGCTGACGGAACATACCTTCCATACCAAACGTACGCGCCTCATCAGGCACGATAGGTACAACATACTTACCCATTTTCTTGTCACGAGTAATTAAGGTAAGTAGACGAACAAATGCCATAGTGGTCGACATTTCACGATCGCCCGAGCCCTTGGTAATTGGCTCAAAAACTGAAAGATCTGGCACTTCTAAAGGAGCGGCCAAACGCTGGCGGGAAGGCATTGGACCACCCAGCTTTTCACGTTGCGCTTTCATGTACTTCATTTCTTCGGAGTTTTCATCTGGGCGATAGTATTCACATTTCGCCGCCTGCTCATCAGAAATAGGAATATTGAAACGATTCTTATATGCAATCATTTCATCTTCATCTAGTTTCTTCTGCGAGTGAGTACGCATCTGGCCCTCACCTGCTGCGCCCATGCCGTAACCTTTTACACTGTGCGCAAGAACCACTGTTGGTTGGCCATCACGCTTCGAAGCTTCAGCGTAAGCGGCATGCACTTTAAATGGATCATGACCACCACGGTTTAAACGCCAGATATCATCATCCGACATATCCGCAACCATGGCTTTTAACTCTGGGTATTTACCAAAGAAGTGTTCACGTACATACGCACCATCTTTGGATTTATAGTTCATGTAATCGCCATCAACTGTCTCAAGCATGCGCTTCTGCAATAAGCCATCATGATCCTTTGCTAACAATGGATCCCAGTAGCCGCCCCAAAGCACTTTAATCACTTTCCAGCCTGCACCACGGAACACCGCTTCTAGCTCTTGAATAATCTTACCGTTACCACGCACTGGGCCATCAAGGCG
>Ga0316204_10007588_pt1 | contig 15719 bp, 13 predicted proteins | sample 6monrhotite_MG_2_FD_205661 | JGI IMG/M metagenome (GOLD analysis project Ga0316204, IMG submission 205661) | Microbial mat bacterial communities from mineral coupon in-situ incubated in ocean water Damariscotta River, Maine, United States -... | ecosystem: Environmental > Aquatic > Marine >... | reverse complement strand
CGAAACTTAATTTATCTCCAGATCCAGCCTTACCTATATGGCCTACAACTGGCATAGTAGGGATTTTAGATCTTGAATATACAGCGTGGGAAGGATCTGCTCATCGGCACTGGAGTGAGGACTGGGAATGGCGTGAAATTGTACAGATAGGCTTTCTATTGGTTGATGTTAGTAGTAATTTTTCTATTATAAAGGGCATTGAATTAATGGTTAAACCATCACGTAACCCGATTCTTTCCGACTATTTTACTTCACTTACTGGTATCACTATGGAGGATCTTGAACAGAATGGGCTTACTCTTGCTGGATCTATGGAAAAGCTTAATTCTTTTGTTGGGGATATCGATATGATTATTTTTAATGGTCATGATGGTGAAGTTCTACGAGAGAACTGTAAGAATAATAATATTAATTTACCATGGAAGAAAGAACTTATGTTTGACTTTCGTCCTTTATTGTCATCATCACTTGAGATTCCGGTTTCAAAGTTAATTTCATCAGACTTACCGCAGCTTGCGGGAGTTAGTTTCCCTGGTCAGGCTCACACAGCATTGTATGATTGTATGGCTATTGCCTCTGCATTTTCAGTTTGGCGTGATACTGATCGGATTTAGTGAAAGATTTTTGATTAGGTATGTATTTGTTTTTAAGTTCTTTATATGAGATTAAGTAGTTTAGTTTGCCATAAATCGTGTGATTTGATTTATGTAGAAATAGGTTTAATTGCTAGTAAGAGTTTGACTGGTTTTTTTGAAAAAATATAGTTAGTATGAAAAAATTAAAGATTAAAAAGATTATTATATCATCCCGGATTGGGATATATTTAGATTCAAAAATTCGTTTGTTTATCTCACTGATTCCTCTTTTTCATTCACTTATTAATAGAAAAAATATACCATCGACTCCAGATCGTTTTGTTTTTTTTCTCTATGGCGGTGTTGGTGATGCAGTGCTTGTTTTCCCTCTAATTCAAAAGCTTTCACATATTTCAAAAACAATAATTTTTTGTGATAGCACAATTTCAAACCTTTCATATCTTTTACCTGAAAATGCAGAGATAATAATATACGAAAAGAATAGTTTTCTAAGATGTATTAGTGATTTTCGGAAACGCATTGCTGGATTGCATGCAGTATTTATACAGACATCGCCTGTAATCGAGATGTATATTATTCGATTGCTATTAAGAATCCCTTATTCTATCGGATTGATTTCAAGTTTTCGTACAGTACGTAGTATTGGCTTTAGCCTTAAACCACGAAAAATTAATACGCACTCAAGACTTTATACTTATGATGCTATCTTTGAATGCATCTTATCTTCGTTTGATTACAAACCTCAAAATATTTATACAATAAATCCCCTTCATAAGAATATATCTTATGATACTAGCGTTGACAAAATAGAAGGTCGATATATTGTTATTTCACCGACTAAATCATTTCAATGGGAAATGGGTAAAATGCCGATTCAAGAGTATACGAAGCTTGCGAATTACCTTACACAAGAACTAGGATACAAAGTTATCTTCGTAGGACATGTATCCGAACAAGAATATATTAACAATATCGTAGATGAAATTTTAATTCCTGATATGGCAATTAACCTTGCTGGCCGAACTTCCTTGAAAGATCTGGCCTCAGTTATTTGCGGAGCAGGGCTAGTTATAGCCAATGATAATGGTATTGCTCATTTATCATCATATTTAGAAGTTAAAACACTTGTTCTTTTTATGTTTTCTGACCCAAAGGTGTATGAATGGAATAATGAAAATTATTCCTACATCTTTAACAAAACGCATAATTGCATGCCATGCGTAAGCTTAAATCGTTATCCTCAAGATAACTATCCAGTCCTATGTAACAATAATCTGGAATGTAATATGAGTATTACGGCTGACGACATAATCAACAAAATTAATTTTCTTGGCTGGGTCTAAGTCATGATTTGGCGTGTATTAATGTTACTGTATTTAAATTTAAATAAATTTTAGGCTATTTATGCATTGGGAGAGTTGAAAGTGAATATAAGAGCTATCGCAAGGAAAGTACTAAACTTGGTTTCAGCACCCAAGTATTACAAAGGTAATTCTGAGCAGAATAAGCAAGGGCTGCAGAAAAAAAGAGTCCTGAAATTGAAGTCTATAAAAGAATCTACATCGTTATATTCAAATAATAAATACAAGAAAGAGGAGGAAATTATAGATCGTGATGGAATGATTATTATTCCTAATTTTTTCCCTTCTGAAATTCTAAGTAAAATTAACAGTGAATTAGAAATATTTGAAAAAAGTAATGATTGTGGTTATCTTCCAAATAAAGCTGGATATGGTGTTGATTGGCACACAGGATTACCTACATCAAAGAGCTGTCCAACGATTCATTCAGAATTCTGTAAGAATGATATGATTAAGTCGTTAGTTAAACATGTAACTAACAAAGAAGTAAGATTTTTTCCTCCAGTCAGTTTCGAGAAACTAAACTTACCAAATGGTAAAAGTGATAATACTGATATAAATCGGGTTGTACATGCAGATAGATATTATCCAACAATAAAAGCAGTACTATACCTAGACGATGTTGTACTTGAAAATGGTCCGTTTCATTATTCAAAGGGTAGTCATACGTTAAACAGTAAACGAATGAAATTTGAAGAAATGAGTTCATATTATCAAGGTCTCATTAAAGAGGGGCGGATTTCAGAAGTACCTTCATCCTGGCTGGTAAATGGAAGAATAGCTCCGCCAGAAAGTGAGTTTCCTGAATATAAAGCTGAGCCAATTATAGGAAAAGCAAATACACTTGCAATTATCAACACCTGCGGCTTTCATTATCGTGGTGAAATGGAACCTGATTACTCGCGTAAATCTATCCGATTAGTCTTTCATTACGTTTATTCAAATCAAATGGCTCAGACACTATTAGGTCTAATAGACGAAACGCTGCCTGGTCGCTATTTAAATTGATACATAGATTTAATGTAACTTATTTGTCTTATATGCACATTTTCCATTTAACTAAAAAATTATATTTTTTATGAAAATATTTTTTGAATTAATAATTAGAATGTTATCTCGTGTCTAGGTTTTTCATAAATAAAATGCTCTGAGAAACAGAGCTGTGGTGGATATTAAATGAATATATTGTTATTTGAAAGTCATTATCGATCAAGATCATGGTTTAAAGCATTGGATGGTTTAGGGGATATTTTTATAGTATCTGTTAATAAAGAAGAGAAAGAATTATTTTTACTGGATGGTGTTAAGGAAGAAAATATTCTCGACTTACATAATCCAAATTTGGCTGATATTTCATTGTCTAACGCAATTGACTACCTGAGTAAGATGGAATCAAGTCTTGATTTTTGTGTGAATAATATCGTTATGATGGATAGAACTTTAAGACTGACAAATCATGAGTATATAGCTAAATATGTTTATCTTGTTTTAGATAAAATTCATGAATTTATTAAAAGTAAAGATATAAACATAGTCTTTATGGAACCTACTTGGACGCATGAGATAGTAAGTTGTCTCTTGTGTAAACATCTAAATATTCCTGTATTTGGCCCTACAAAATGTAAAATATTACCGAATAGATTCTTCTTGTTCACTGGATACTTGAATAATGAACACTTTATAAGGAAAAATGCCACGAATGGAAAAGAATTGGCTAACAGTTTAGTTAATACCGTATTGGCTTATGAACAAAAACCTCAATATTTTGATCATTTTGTAAATAAGAATAAATTTAAATTAGAAAAATTTAAGGTATTGTATAACATTATTAAATTATCAATACTGGGAAAGAGTAATGTAAATATTCAGCCTCCGTGGATTAAATCTGTTCGTAAAAAACTTACTGCAATTTTACGTTCACCTTATCTCTTGAAATTTGCAGGATTTGTTAAGCAAAGTGATATTTCATCGCCTTATATTTTAATACCTTTGCATGTTCAGCCGGAGGCAACAATTGATGTATTAGGTGCGAAATTCACTGATCAAATTGATTTTGTTAGGCAAATAGTTAGATCAACTCCTGTTGATCATTTAATAGTGGTTAAAGAACATCCTCACGCAATTGGGGATAGAGATAGTAACTTTTACAAACAACTCACATCGATGTCACGTGTTTTAATTCTAAATCCATACGAGGATAGTAGGATGGCTATCGAAAGAGCATCCTTTGTAATATCGAATACAGGCACAGGTTCTCTAGAAGCTGCTATCATTGGCATTCCAAGTGTAACTGCTACAGAAATGTATTTTAATGAATTATTGGTAAGCCCATCTTTTAATCCTGTAACTGACAGTGTCGCTGATCTTCTCAACAAATCTGAAGCATGGAAAAAGAATTTCTCTAAAATAAATATAAAAGATCAGCTTTCAAATATCAAGAAGAACACTTTTGAAGGTAATCCTGGAGCTTTTAATTTAGATCCGAGTGTCTTGAGTAATTCAAATATTGATAATTTAAAGCTTGCCTTTAGTGAGGTTATTAATTCTTATAAATATTAAATTATCAAATTAATTTAATTGGGGTAGGTACTTTGTTTCTTAAAAAGAATTTAAAGTTTGGGTTTATAGGCTGTGTAATTTTTCTGTTTTTATTGATTTTTGTTATTACTAATGACCGTATATAAATCAGAGGTAATTCACTCTGGTCTTAGTCGTGACCACTACTCAGGCTTTTATATTTTATCAACATTTGGACTTTTTTTCTTTTTGATAGCACTGAAGTTAAAAGAATCCTACAGAAAAAATCTCATGCTGATAGTGTTTAGTGGTACTGCATGCTTATATGGGATTGAAATTGCTATTTCGACAGTTTTTTTGAAAGTCTCAGATCCGAGTTATAATTTTAGTTTGACGGCATTAAAAAATAAATCGGGTTATGATTTTCGTTCGGAGAGAGAGTTTTATGATGACATGCTTGATGTTGATAAAAATATTGTTCCATGAATTTTACCGGGATACTTTCTAACATCTAATGGTATTCAAAATAGCGGTATCTTGCCTTTGTCTGGAATTCCAAACCGGTTAACAATTCATTGTAATGAGAGTGGTAAGATGATTACTTATCACAGTGATAGACATGGTTTTAATAATCCTGATTCTATTTGGAGTAGTGATGAAATATCTTTTATAACGATTGGAGATTCGTTTACACATGGTGATTGTGTTAATCAAAATAACGCTATTGCTAGCAATTTACGGTTATTTACAAATAAACAAGGCCTTAACTTGGGTATGGGAGGCAATGGTCCATGAATTGAATTAGCAATACTAAAAGAATATGGAAGAGTAGTAAAACCAAAGCTTGTTCTTTGGTTGTACTATAAAGGCAATGATTTATTTGAAATGATATCCGAGAAATCGTCACCTATTTTAATGAATTATTTGACCACTAATCATGAACAAAATTTAATTAAAAACCAAGAAAAGATTGATTTAATGCTAAATGATTAGTTACAAAAGAAACTATCAACAAAAAATAATGGTATTACATTGCAAACAATATTATTTCTTAAGCGATTGCGTGAGTACGTAACAGCTAAAATTAAAGGCGCAGAAAGGTCTAAAGGAATGTTTGATTCAAACTGGCCATTATTTAAAGATGTTTTAATGAACGATAAGGTTGAAACTGAGAGCTGGGGTGGAAAATTAGTTTTTGTGTATTTTCCATCGTATAGTCGATATGTAACCAACGACATAAACCACGATGAATTTCTAGATAAAGCTAGAATGATTAATTCTGTTGAAATGCTTGATTTGGATATTATTGATATACATAAAAATCTTTTCGATAAGGTGGATGAACCCTTAATTATTTTCCATTTCGTGCTAGCGGGCATTATAATAAATTGGGTTATAAAGGTGTGGCTAGAATTTTGTCTTCTGAGTTCCAATAAGACAATCTGAGTTGTAGCTATAATTTTTTGATTATTTTACCATGCGTGGTTTTCAATATTTCATGTCAAAATTTGGTCTAACTGCACTTTTATTATTTATATTTTTATCCGCTATAGGAAGAATTCTTTTTCCTTTTGGAGATGAGCCTGATTACCAGTCACAATTAGAACGTCTTAACAGTCAAGATAAGTTGATATATAATCCTTATAATTATACAAAATTGTATGAGGGTATACCTTCGGAACATAATTGTCTTGTAAGCGCAGGTTCATATAGTTTATGGGCAAAATTTAACAATAATTGTTTGGATTTAAATTTCAAATATTTCTTTTCAAGAATATCCTTAACTTTATTATTAACTCTGCCTTTATTGCTCACTATATTTTATAGACGTTATTCATATAAACTTTTTAGAACTAAGAAAGTCATTACATTCGACGAATGGAATGACCGTCTAGATGCAGTTTCATTAAGTATTTTGTTTCCAAGTTTAATATATATGCTTGGCTTAGTATCTGAAGAAGTATTTATTTTGGTTTGTGCTCTTTATGTCTTTGTGTTTTGGGGTAGGCCAATCATAATAACATGTCTTTTATTTATGATCGGAATTCTCGATAACGGTAATTTTATAGTTGTGTTCGGCTTTTCTGGTATCCTATATTCTTTAAACAGAACCTACAATTTACTTGGTATGCGTGTCATGCTTATTTTGTCAGCTTCTATGGTTGCATGTTCTTATTTTTTTGGTGAAATAGTCTTGTCACATCTTGCTAGTATGCATATACAGTCTAAATTTGAGCAAATCTATATTTCTATTGTAGATAAATCTGCTTATGATAATTATCCTCTTATATTAAGGCCTATTATTACGTATTTGTCATTTATATTTATGACGGCTGCAAGCGTCAAGTCAATTCTATTGTATATACTGGTGTCTATTGGTTTAATTTATGCCTCACTGAAAGGTATTGCAAGTTACTATTCTATTCAAAAAGAAGTAATAAATTCTGATGTGCAGATAGCCAAGGCTAAAGACTTTTCTTTTTCTATTGTAGCTATGGTGTCGGTAGCTACAACTATTTTTTGTTTTGTATTTATGCTCCCGACTCACGGGTATGCAAAATACTATGTTTTTATGATGCCTTTCGTAATATATTTTCTTTTGCAATTTATAAGTAAATGGAAAATTATGGCTACATTTGTTATTTTTTCTATCGTGTTATTCGCTAATATTATGGCTTATTATGTATAACATTAAAATACCAGCCATTTTAAATAAGGAGCTTTGACAATTATGATTATATCCATTTTTAAAACAATTAAATTAACATTATATAAGATAGCAAAACCTAAAGGAAAATATTCATTTCTTAGTAAAGTGTCTTCATCTGCAAATATTCTCGATATTGGTTGTGGAAAAACACCTAATCGATATAAACCTTTTTTTCCAAACTCGAATTATACAGGGATAGATATAGACGATCATTTTGTTTCAAAAGAGAATCTTGCTGATAAATATATATTAACTACTCCTGCTAATTTTATATCTGAAATAAATAAGCATGAGTCAAAATTTGATGTTACTATTTCATCACATAATCTTGAGCATTGCGATGATAGAGATGGTGTTCTCAATGCTACTCTTAGCACTGTTAAAAGTGGTGGTATGTTGTACCTATCATTTCCTAGTGAAGATAGTGTAAACTTTCCATGCAGACATGTAACCCTTAATTATTTTGATGATAATACTCATAAAGTAAAGCCGCCAGAATTTGAGGAAGTTTTAAGAACGCTAGAATCTAATGGCTATGAAATAATTTTCAAAGCTAATAAATACAGACCTTTCTTTTTAAGAACATTAGGTTGGTTATTTGAGCCATTGTCACAATTAAATAAAAAAGTATATTTGGGAACTTGGGAGTATTATGGTTTTGAGACGGTTATATGGGCTCGAAAAAATTAGACTTATCAGGACTGCATGAGTTTATTGCTTGAAAATAAATATTTGTAGCGATGCAAGTATTAGAATTTTAAAGCTAATGGCTCTTACACTGTATTTGAATTTATTGTTACAATATTCTAGTTTCTTCAAATACTTCTCAAATGGATACCAATGTCATGTTGGATAGCATTATTATTGTAAAGTAGAATATGGTGTTTTATATTTTGTATACTCTGTTTAAGAATTTTTCTGTCTATTATATATAGTTGCTTTTCTAAAATGACTCATATTGCTATTTTACTTGCTGCATTTAATGGAAAAGAATGGTTAAAGCAACAGTTGGATTCTATCCTTAATCAGAACGATGTGAACGTTCATGTTTTTATAAGTGTAGATCAATCATTGGATGGTACAGAGGCTTTCATTGATCAATTTGCTACGTCTGATAAAAGAATAACTGTCTTACCACATGGAAAAAAATTTGGCGGTCCAGCAGCAAATTTCTTTCGCCTTATTGATGACGTGAATTTTGATGATTTTGATTATGTTAGTTTTGCTGACCAAGATGACATATGGTTTCCTGATAAATTACTACGAGCGAGTTCTAAATTGCAGGGAACAGGAGCTGATGGATACTCAAGTAATGTCACTGCATTCTGGCCTGGTGGGCGCCAAATATTGATAGAGAAATCTCAACCTCAAAGACAATGGGATTTTCTGTTTGAAGCAGGGGCACCTGGCTGTACTTATGTAATGACAGTAAAGTTGGCTCTTATAATTAAACAATTTCTACGAGATAACAAGAAGGCTATGACGGAAGTATGGATGCATGACTGGTTCTGTTACAGCTTTTCTCGTGCCAAAGGTTATCAGTGGTATATAGATGACTATTCATCAATGCTGTATCGTCAACATTTAGATAATGAAGTCGGTGTTAACTCTGGACGCAGAGCAATGCTGTATCGTGTTAGGAAAATAGTAGATGGCTTGGGTATGCGGCAATCAGTTTTATTTGCAGATCTTTTTGGTTTAAAAGAAAATTTGTTTGTAAAAAAATGGGTGTATGGACAACGGCTTGGTTTTATATTTTTGGCTTTCAATGCTCGCTTATGTCGTAGACGATTTCGTGATCAGATACTATTTTTCTTTTCATGTTTAATTATGGCTATTATGTATCGTAATAATTAACCATAAACAATATATGGTTAGAAATAATATTTACTTTACTGGTTCTAAATGATGCTTACAGTAACGTATATGTGACGAAAAGAAAATGGTTAGTCCAAGTAAGAATATTGAAGTGTAATTATTCATTAATATAACAGAATGGTCGGTTAGAGAAAATGCTGATATAGCAGCTATATGTATTATACCTAATATAGCTGTAGAGCGGCATATCTTGTAATTTTTAAAAAAGATATAGGCTGGATAATAAAAAAGTAATAACAAAGTAATTAAGCCAAAAACACCTTTAGCAGTTATAGCTTCTAAAAATGCATTATGTGGGTGGTTATATTGATTTAAGAAAGGACTTGCTTTTCCTTCGTTAATATATTTTTGCATACTTGAATTATAGTTGCCTGGTCCAAATCCAACGAATGGATTTTCATTTATCACGAAAATACTTGTACGTATCATTTCTAGCCGAACTCCTGTCGATGTATCCGAGCTAAGATCATTTATATGGTCTTTAGCTAGTAAGTATTCTTGAACCTGAGTAAATGCTAAGCCTACACTTCGTTTCATCATAGAAGAGTTCTGGTAACCTAAAAATATTACTAGGCATATAGATGCTAAACTTGGAATTATCCATTTGGGTTTCGTAAAGAAGCCGATGCATATTACAGCTGTAATTATAAAGCCAACGTAACCACCTCGTGAACCCGACACTACTGCTGTAGTCCATGCGGCGAGCACAGATAACAGTATAAAAGTTATTGTTTGCCACTTAATTAATTTATGGTTAAGCCAGATTAAATACCCTCCCCAGAATCCTATTAATACAGCAAATGGGCCAGTAAGGTTTTTACTGTAAACTCCTAAAACAAATTGGTTATCAATTATATAGAGGTCATAGTAAGCTTGGCCTATTAGAAAGAAACCGCCTAAAATTGCGCCATATAAAAACCATTTACTGCAATCTGGATAGCGTCTTAGTAGTAAATAGAGAGGGATAACTAATAAAAAGCGTAATTCAGTACCTAGGTAGTAGGTTTGAGTCTTCTCCCATCCATTTGCTAAAGACGAGATGATAAACATTGAAAAATATGCGGCGCATATCCATAAAAAATACTTTTCCTGTTTGAGTAAAGGTTCACGAGGTTTTCTTAATGTGAATAAGGCTATTAGCACAAGTAAATTGAAGATGTTGGTGATCCAGTGTCGAACACTCATGCCTGCAATGGGGAATAGAAATATTAATAAATAAACTATGCGTTCTGTTACATCAGGGTAGGCTGCAAAAGGCTTGTTTACCCAGTTAATTATTTTTTCCATTTAGACCTTCTGAAGTACATCAAAATGTAAAATATTGATATATTATTGTTTTAGTTAGCATATTTAAAAATAACTATAATATTGTAGCAATAATAATGGTATGTTTCATTATTATTATTCTAATTTAATGACTAGCTAAACTTATGATAAAGCACCACGGCGCTGTTAATGGAGTAACAGGCTCATGTCATGAATTGATGTGTGCTGATGGTCGTTCAATTTTAATTGACTGTGGTTTGTTCCAAGGTGCAGAAACATCTGGTGGTGATGCAAGTTTTGAACAACTGGAAATCGACTTTCCTGTTAAGCATATTCATGCTCTCGTAGCAACGCATGTACATATTGATCATGTTGGACGTATTCCATATCTCTTGGCTGCGGGATTTCGTGGCCCAATTTATTGTAGTGAACCCTCTGCTTTACTATTGCCGCTTGTTTTAGAAGATGCCCTTAAAATTGGTTTCACAAGAAATAAAGAGTTAATTAATAAATTTCTAAAACAAATTCAAAAACAACTTTCACCAATACCCTATAAAAAATGGCATGTTGTTTTTGATGGTAAAAACAATAGTACTACTCTAAAAATAAAACTCTCTCCTGCCGGACATATTCTTGGTTCGGCCTATGTTGAATGTTCACTTACTCAAAGTAACTTAAATCAACGTGTTCTTTTTTCTGGTGATTTAGGCGCTCCGTATACTCCGTTATTACCTTCTCCAAAGCCACCTTACCGTACAGATATCCTGGTTATTGAAAGCACCTATGGTAATCGCAACCATGAAGGTCGTCATGATAGACGTAAGCGACTTAAAACCGTTATCGAATCCTCATTACGTAACAATGGCACTGTCTTAATTCCCGCATTTAGTATTGGCCGTACACAAGAATTACTTTATGAAATAGAACAAATTATTCATTCTTTCCGAAGTAAAAAAATCACTAAAAATCTTAATTGGGACGATATTGAAATTATAATCGACTCGCCTATGGCGGCTAATTTTACCGGTTTATACCGTAAATTAAGTACTTTTTGGGATAAAGAAGCGAAATCAAAATTACAATCAAGCCGCCATCCATTAGATTTTGAACAAGTTCTTACTATCGATGACCATCAAACACATCTTCAAACTGTTAAATACTTAGCAAAAACCAACCGTCCTGCGATTGTAATAGCTGCAAGTGGAATGTGCACAGGAGGGCGAGTTGTAAATTATTTAAAAGGATTAATAACGAATAAAAATACGGATATATTATTTATCGGCTATCAAGCAAAAGGTACTGCAGGACGAGATATTCAAAAGTACGGACAAACGAATGGCTATGTTGAACTAGATGGAGAGCGTTACACTATTGAAGCTCAAGTGCACACTTTGTCCGGCTATTCTGCACATGCGGATCAGCATGATTTAATTAATTTTGTTAAACGAATGCGTAAAAAACCAAAAGAGATAAGAATCGTACATGGTGACGAGGAGGCCAAACAAGTACTAAAAACCAAATATGAATTACTATTTAAGGATATTAAGGTGTTTATTCCAACATCTTAAATTTCAGCTTTAACAAATTATCCCGAACCGATACAATACTCATCTGTTAAATTACAGTCGCTTAGCTCAGTTGGTTAGAGCACTACCTCGACATGGTAGGGGTCGTCGGTTCGAATCCGACAGCGACTACCAATTTTGTTTACTCCCAATATAAATGGGTTGAAGTTGAATGTAGCAACTTCATATAAACAGCCATGGCTAATTCATGGCAAACGACCACTCGTAGCGGCCGTTGAAATAAACATGCGATCTTTTGTATAGACCGCCACTGAAGCAAATTAAAGGGGAACCCCATGCCAATTATTACCTTACCCGACGGTTCGCGTCGAGAATATCCAAATTCATTGTCTGTAATGGAGGTTGCTGCCGATATAGGGGCAGGCCTTGCTAAAGCGGCGCTTGCCGGCAAAATTGATAATAATCTGGTAGATACCAGCTTTGTTATTGATAAAGACACTGATCTCGCCATTATTACTGACCGTGATGATGAAGGTTTAGAAGTCATACGCCACTCAACTGCACATCTATTAGCTCAAGCGGTTAAAAGCCTATTTCCAGAAGCACAAGTAACCATTGGTCCTGTTATTGATGATGGTTTTTACTATGACTTTGCATATAAAGAAGGTTTTACTGAATCTGATTTAGAAAAAATTCAGAAAAAGATGACTGAGCTCGTTAAGCAAAATGACAGCGTTGAGCGCAGTGTTAAAACACGTGACGAAGCGGTTCAGTTTTTTAAAGACATGGGTGAAGAATATAAGGCTGAAATAATAGCATCTATCCCTGCAGACCAAGACTTATCACTTTACCAACAAGGCAACTTTATTGATTTATGCCGTGGCCCGCATGTGCCATCAACCGGTAAATTAAAAGCCTTTAAGCTAATGAAAATGGCAGGAGCCTATTGGCGTGGTGATTCAAACAACGAAATGCTTACTCGTATTTATGGTACAGCATGGGCAAACAAAAAGGATTTAAAAGCATATCTGCACCGTTTAGAAGAGGCTGAAAAGCGTGACCACCGTAAGCTCGGTAAGAAACTTAATCTGTTTCATTCGCAAGAAGAAGCGCCTGGTATGGTCTTTTGGCATGAAAAGGGCTGGTCTATTTACCAAGAAGTTGAAAAATACATTCGCGAACAACTACGTATGAACAACTATCAAGAAGTAAATACACCGCAAGTGGTGGATCGATCTTTATGGGAAAAATCAGGTCATTGGGACAAGTTTGGCGACATGATGTTTACCACCCATTCTGAAAACCGCGATTACGCTGTTAAACCCATGAATTGCCCATGTCATGTTCAAATCTTCAACCAAGGCCTAAAAAGCTACCGTGATTTACCATTACGTATGGCAGAGTTTGGCTCGTGCCACCGAAATGAACCTTCAGGTACATTACATGGCCTAATGCGCGTAAGAAACTTCACTCAGGATGACGCGCATATCTTCTGTACAGAAGAGCAAATCCAAGAAGAAGTTATCGAGTTCATTGACCTATTATATAAGGTATACGCTGATTTCGGTTTTAACGAAGTTATCGTGAAATTATCCACTCGCCCTGAAAAGCGTGTTGGTAGTGACGAAGTCTGGGATAAAGCCGAAAAAGCACTAGAAATTGCCTTAGATTCCAAAGCGATAGAATGGGAACTCCAACCAGGTGAAGGTGCTTTCTATGGTCCTAAAATCGAGTTTTCACTCAAAGATTGTATCGGCCGAGTATGGCAATGTGGCACCATTCAGGTAGATTTCTCCATGCCGGGTCGCCTAGAAGCCGAATTTGTTGGTGAAGATGGCTCTAAACACACCCCTGTAATGTTACATCGTGCAATTCTGGGCTCTTTAGAGCGTTTTATAGGAATTCTCATTGAAGAACATGCTGGCGATTTCCCACTCTGGTTAGCCCCAGTTCATGCAGTTGTTATGGGGATTACAGACCGTCAACATGACTTTATTAATGAAGTCGCTGATAAACTTAAGAAGCAAGGGTTACGTGTTAACACGGATTTACGAAACGAAAAAATTGGTTTTAAAATTCGTGAGCACACCTTGCAAAAAGTCCCATACCAACTTGTTGTTGGTGATAAAGAAATGGAGAATGGAACAGTAGCAGTACGAACACGTTCGGGTGAAGATTTAGGTGAAATGAGTATTAATGATCTGGCTCAAAAATTAATTGATGAAGTTGAATCACATGGGCGAAGCAAGTAAGAAGAGTAATAGCATCTATAGAGTAAAACTCATGGTATTTGTAAAGATAAGTTGAAAACAGTTTCTGTCATGATGTACAAAAATATAATGAGATAAAAAAATTGATGCCACAGCATAATAAAACTCAGATGAATGATTTACTTAAAAGTTTCTGTGTAGGCCTCGAAAAGAAGAATCTAGATGTAGATACATTGAAATGGGCGGTACAAACTGGCTTAAGCTCTATTGCGTTAGATTATAGTAATACTAATCTAATTAATGATATTAGCGGTTGTAAAAATCTCACTGCAAACAACTTAACGTCTCAATTCTGGTATCAAACTCAGCTTAATTTAACAAAACAAATTATTTCAGCGTTAAACGAACAAGGCATCGTTCCAACGTTATTAAAAGGTATATCAATAAGTACTAGTTATTATCCTAAGCCACACTATAGAACAATGCGTGACATCGATATTCTCGTTGATGTTAGGGAAGTTGATAAGGTTGAAGAAATACTTTCAAGCTTAGGTTATGAGCAACGCTCAACTTATTCAAAAGAATTTTATGAGTCACTACACCACACCATGCCATGGCAGCATTGTAAAGAGGATATATGGATAGAAGTACACAAAAGACTCTTCCCCAAAACATCACCTTGTTATAACAGCCCTGTTTTTCAGTTAGACGTAGTTCAAAACGAAAGGCTCTTAGATGACTTCTATGGATTAAAGGTTTATCGTCTGAGTAAAGAATTTCAAATAGTTTATATCGCAACACATTGGGCTGAACGGTTTAAGCAAATTGGAGGGCTTTTTGCACTATTGGATATAGCTCTGATAATTAACAAACATAACGATGAGCTTGATTGGAATAAAATAATTTCTTGTTCAAATTCCCCACATGTTTCGAATTATGTTTACCTGACCCTACAGTATTTAAGCAAAAGTGGGTTATTACATTCGTCAGTGAATATAGAGCAACATGTTTGTCGTATAAAACATACTTTGGGGATTACCTCAAAAGCCATTTTGAATTCGATTGTTAATGATTACATATTCGTTGGCAAACCATTTGGTAGAGCTCTAACAGTGAATAACATTGCAATTATTTGGAGACACTTATTAGAACCATCATCTAGCTTTGTGAAAGTTTTGCTACTTCCTTTTGTTATAATATTTCCGAAAGGATCAAATAAGAAGTTTGATTTTAAGTTTCAGTTGTCACGTATAAAGTCATTTTTAAAATTTAAAAGATGATAGTAATGCTTTTTAAAATAAACATGTTAATTAAATCAAATCTTCTTTTAAAATACGTTCAATAGTCTTGAGTATTTTACTATTAACACCTTCATGAGTGGGTAATGTTAGTAATTGTTGTGAAAAACGAGTTGCGTTAGGGTAAGTTTTTTTTTGCTGTTCCATGTATTTATCGACACCTTCAATTTGATTCAATGGTTTTTTATACATTAGAGAAGCACCATAAAATTTAAGTTTTTCGTAGAGTTTATTACGCAATGAGTTATCTTTGATAAGTATGGGGTAACGCAATAGTGGCTGTGACATGTTATGTTCTAACATAGAGGGAAGGTCTATTAATTTTTCCTTATCGCAAGCCTCAAAAATTCTTTTATA
>Ga0316204_10007587_pt1 | contig 15722 bp, 7 predicted proteins | sample 6monrhotite_MG_2_FD_205661 | JGI IMG/M metagenome (GOLD analysis project Ga0316204, IMG submission 205661) | Microbial mat bacterial communities from mineral coupon in-situ incubated in ocean water Damariscotta River, Maine, United States -... | ecosystem: Environmental > Aquatic > Marine >... | reverse complement strand
GTATTGATCATCGCTCGGGGTGAAAACCCCCGCACTGAGAAAAAGTTGTTGGGCTGCGGCGCCAACCGCGTGGTCTTGCCGACGGCCATCGGTGCAACTAAAGTTGCGCAATTGATTATTCGGCCCACTGCTGAGAACATGCTGGAGCAAATTACACATCAAAGCAGCATGCAGGAAGAGTTGGGGCACATCGGGCTGCAATTTGACGAGCTGTCAATCGGTCCCGGATCCGTCATGGAAAACAAACCGCTCAGTGATATCGAGGTTCGCGGGAATCACGGTTTCCTGATCGTAGGAGTGCGGCATGCCGATGGTTCGCTGGCACTGAATGTCAGCACGGATACCAAATTGGTGCAAGGGGACGTTGTGATTGTGCTGGGGTACAAATCGGATATTCCGCAATTGGCGGCGAAAGTCTCCGCCAAAGCAAACGTGCTTACCTACCGAGGCGTTTCGGTGAAGACTTAATGTTCGGCTGCACTTCGATACAATGATACAATGCGGGGTGCAATCTTCTTACGAGCAGGATTCCCGCAAGGTTTCGTGCAGTGCCTGTTAACGCGGACGTACAATCGAAATGTGTGTCACTTGGTGGGGGAGCCTCGCAATTGCCGGCAAAATTGTGAGTTGCGTCTGCCGTTTTCGGAAAGTGTCTGGCCAAGCTAATGCCTGAAGCGGAATTGAATCGTCTGGCCGCCGAGTCGCGCCGTGAATCCGGCGCGAACTGGAAACGGTGGGGGCCTTATCTCGCAGAACGTCAATGGGGCACCGTCCGTGAAGATTACTCCAGCGACGGCAGGCCCTGGTTGCATTTTACCCATGAAGAGGCGGTTTGGCGGGCTTACCGCTGGGGCGAAGATGGGCTGCTGGGAATCACCGACCGGCAATGCCGGCTGTGCTTTGCCATGGCACTGTGGAATGGTCAGGATCCGATCCTTAAGGAACGGCTGTTCGGCCTGACCGGACCGGAGGGGAATCACGGCGAGGACGTCAAAGAGGCCTATTATTACCTCCAATCCACGCCGACGCATTCTTACCTCAAAGCACTCTATAAGTATCCGCAGGCGGAATATCCCTACGAGCATCTGCGGTCCGAGAATGCGCAGCGCACGCGACACGATCCGGAATTCGAATTGACCGAGACGGGAATCTTTGACGACGGTCGGTATTTCGACGTACAGATCGAATATGCCAAAGCACAGTGCGAAGACATTCTCATTCGGATTGTGATATCGAATCGCGGGCCGGAGGATGCCCCGATACATCTGCTGCCGACATGGTGGTATCGCAATACGTGGTCCTGGGGACCAACCGATGAACAGCCAAGCGTAAAACCGAGCCTGCGCCAAATCGACGGCAGCAGCCTATCGGCCGCACACGAGACGTTGGGCGAATTCCAGATTCACGCAGATGTCGGGCCTGATCAGAAGCCGCCCGGTTGGTTGTTTACGGAAAACGAAACAAATACCTGGCGGATCGATGATCCGGAAAGCCGTCGTCCCTCCTGTAAGGACGCCTTCCATCTCGCCGTTGTGGAGGGAATCCAGGGAGCGGTGAGTCCCGAACCGGTGGGAACCAAGGCGGCGGCACGGTATCACGCGCTGGTCCCTGCAGGCGGATCTGTAGAGTTCCGCTTGCGGATGACAGCAACGAATCAGGTTCCAGACCAACCGTTCGGCGAAGAATTCGACCGCACGTTTGAGCAGCGAATTGCCGAAGCGGATGCATTTTCGGCGTCGCTGGTTGCGCCGGGTTTGACGGTCGACGAGCAGCGCGTCTTGCGCCAAGCCAATGCAGGACTGCTCTGGACAAAGCAGTTCTATCATTATGTCATTCCCCGTTGGCTGGATGGAAAGAGCCCGCCGGGTCAGCATACCGGACCGCGGACCGTTCGCCGCAATAGCGATTGGGGGCACCTGTTCAACCGGGATATCATCTCGATGCCGGACAAATGGGAGTACCCCTGGTATGCCGCTTGGGACTCTGCGTTTCACATGATCCCGTTCGCCGATTTGGACCCAGATTTCGCAAAGGAACAGGCGATTCTGTTTTTGCGTGAATGGTATATGCACCCCACAGGGCAGATTCCGGCGTACGAATGGAATTTGAGCGACGTCAATCCGCCCGTGCATGCCTGGGCCTGCTGGCGGGTGTATCAGATTACTGCGAGTCAGGGAGACCGGGACCGTGTCTTTTTGGAGCGGGTGTTCCAAAAGCTATTGTTGAATTTTACCTGGTGGGTCAACCGCAAGGATGTTCGCGGCAAACATGTCTTCACCGGCGGCTTTCTCGGACTGGATAACATCGGGATCTTCGATCGGTCCAAGCCGTTACCGACGGGCGGACACTTAGAACAGGCCGACGGGACGGCCTGGATGGCCTATTACTGTTCCAGCATGTTGTCGATCGCGTTTGACCTGGCGGACGACAATCCGGCCTACGAGGATATGGCCTCGAAGTTTTTCGAGCATTATGTTTCGATCGCCGAAGCGATGAATTCGCTGGATGGGACGGGGCTGTGGGATGAGACCGACGGTTTTTACTACGACCATTTGCATTTGGATGGTCACAGTATGCCGTTGCGAATTCGTTCGATTGTGGGGTTGATTCCGCTGTTGACCGTCGACCTGATTTACGACCGCGACCTGGATCACTTGCCAGGGTTCCGCAAGCGGATGGACTGGTTCCTGAACCATCGTCCCGATCTCTCGAAATTTATGACCTATATGGAGCGGGGCGATCCGAACCAGGATGGCAATGGATTGCGGTTGTTGGCGATTCCAACACGGGAACGGTTGTCACGGCTGTTGTGGTATTTGCTCAACGAAGATGAGTTTCTCTCTCCTTACGGTGTGCGATCGCTCTCAAAATATCACGAGGAACATCCCTTTGAATATGATTTGAACGGCGAAAAACTGCGGGTGCAGTATTTGTCCGGCGAATCGGACAGTGGATTGTTTGGCGGCAATTCCAACTGGCGTGGTCCCGTCTGGTTTCCGTTGAATTATCTTCTCATTGAAGCATTGGAACGGTATCACCAGTTCTACGGAGAGACATTACGGGTTGAATGTCCCACGCGTTCCGGGCGATATATGAACTTGCGGCAGGTAGCGGACGAGATCCGCAAACGGTTGGCGAAGCTATTTTTGGCGGACTCAGAAGGGGATCGTCCTTGTTATGCGCGGGGGGAGCGATTCCTGAATGATCCGCATTGGCGCGACTTGGTTCTATTTTATGAGTACTTCGACGCTGAAACTGGCAAGGGGCTGGGGGCGAGCCATCAGACAGGCTGGACGGCGTTGATTTCACCGATCCTCAAGACTTTGGCGAGCCGTCGAGAACCTGGTTAGTTGCAGCCGATTCCTGGTTGCTAGCAATTCAGTAGATTTGTTGGCGATATGCGAGTTCCGGCGAAAATTGCGTGCCTCCGTCAATCGGTGATTTCGGGGGATTCGGGTGCTGCTTGGCGGATTTCAGCTGAGGTGCCTGGATTGAAACGGGCTTTGCTTATTTTTTGGGCAAGTCAGTTGGTGGGCCTCCGCAATAAATTGAGCTGGCCTTCGCCGGGAAACTCAGCGGAGTGCGGAATTGTTTGTGTTGTCTGCCATTCCGCTTTAAGGAGTGTACACGGCACGTGACTTGCATATATTGGCCAGCGTGTTTGTGCGCGCGGAGATTCCTGGTCCCTAGTATTCGGTTGAAAAACTCGAGGATTTCGCAGATGAGGCTAGCTTCCTATCAGTCGAACGGCGTCTTCGACGAAATGTTTGCTCCTGATGGCCAACCCCGGGCCAGTGGAGCTCAATTCGTGGAGCGACTGCAGACGCTGTCGGACGGCAGTTTGCAGCAACGACAAAAAGCGGCTGAGTTGAGCCTGGAAAATATGGGGATTACGTTCAATGTCTATGGGCATGCCGCCGGGACGGAGAAGGTGTGGCCGTTTGACCTGCTGCCGCGAATCATCGATGCCACCGAATGGGCGATGGTGGAAAACGGATTGCAGCAGCGAATTCGCGCGTTGAACTTTTTTGTCAACGATGTCTACAACGAGCAAAAGATCTTTAAGGATGGCATCGTTCCGGAAGAACTTGTGCTGTCTTCAAAAACGTTGCGACAGCAATGCCGGGGATTTCAACCGCCGCAAGGGGTTTGGTGTCATATCACGGGCGTTGACCTGATTCGTGATCACGACGGACAGATCTACGTGCTGGAGGACAATTTGCGCTGTCCGTCGGGTGTCTCCTATGTGCTCGAAAATCGCGAAATGATGAAGCGGACGTTCGCGCCCGTGTTTCAGGGCATGTCGGTCGCCCCGATCGAGGATTATAGCGAGCAATTATTGCAGACGTTGTTAGACTGCGCACCTCCAGGAATTAGTGATCCGACTGCCGTGGTCCTGACGCCGGGGATTTATAACTCGGCCTATTTTGAGCACACTTTTCTCGCCCAGCAAATGGGTGTGGAACTCGTGCAAGGCTCGGACCTGGTCGTTGAAAATGGCTATGTGCACATGAATACGACGCGGGGACTGCGCCGGGTGGATGTGATTTATCGTCGAATCGACGATGATTTTTTGGATGCCAAATGTTTTCGCAAAGACTCAACGTTGGGGGTCAATCATTTGATGGACGTGTATCGCGAAGGCCGCGTCACGTTGGCCAATGCTCCCGGCACCGGGGTCGCGGACGACAAAGCGGTCTATGCTTACGTGCCTGAAATCATCAAGTACTACTTGGGCGAAGATGCGATTCTGCCCAGTGTTCCCACGTTTTTGTGTTCCGTCGAAAAGCAGCGTAAGTACGTGCTGGCCAACTTAGACAAATTGGTTGTCAAACCGACGAACGAGTCGGGCGGATATGGGATTCTGATGGGTCCGCAAGCTTCGCAGGCGGAGCGTGACAAAACGGCTGAGGCGATTCGAGCAAACCCACGTGAGTGGATCGCCCAACCGATGCTCAAACTATCGACCGTCCCCACGTTGGTGGGCGATGAGTTGCAGCCTCGCCACGTTGATTTGCGGCCCTTTGTGTTATGCGGCAAGGAGATCTACGTGATGCCCGGCGGACTGACGCGGGTGGCGTTGCGTGAAGGGTCCATGGTCGTCAATTCCTCGCAAGGAGGAGGCAGCAAGGATACTTGGGTGCTGCGTAACGGTGAAACCGTTCCCCCGGTCGCTGCGTTGGATGCCGGAGGAAAGATTTAATGCTGAGTCGTGTTGCGAATTCTGTGTATTGGTTGAGTCGCTACATTGAGCGGGCGGAAAACGTCGCACGATTTATCGATGTGAACTACAACCTGACGTTGGGGGAAACCGATTCGCTCGGCAACCAATGGGCGCCGTTGGTGTACACCACCGGGGACCAGGAGCTGTTTGAAAAAAGGTATGGGGCACCGACACGTGAAAACGTTTTGAAGTTCTTGTCGTTCGACGAGGATAACCCGAATTCGATCATTTCCTGTGCCGCGTTTGCTCGGGAGAATGCGCGGACGATTCGTGAGAGCCTACCGTCCGTGGTCTGGGAACAACTCAACAAGTTTTTCTTTATGGTCCGCACGGCCGCCAAAGTCAGTACGACGTTGGACCAGCCGCAGGAATTCTGCGAGCGCGTGCGATTGGCCAGTCATCTGCTGGTGGGAGCGACCGATGCCACGATGTCTCACGGCGAGGCTTGGCACTTCTTGCGGTTGGGGCGGTTGCTGGAGCGGGCCGACAAGACATCGCGGATTGTCGACGTGCAGTATTTCATTTTGTTGCCCGACGCTCATGACGTTGGTTCGGCGCTCGACGTGGTCCGTTGGTCGGCCTTGTTGAAATCGGCCAGTGCGCTGGAGATGTATCGGCGGCAACATGGGAAAATTGTCCCCGTTCGGGTTGCAGACTTTCTGGTGCTGGATCGTCACTTTCCACGGGCGATCCATTATTGCCTGATGAAAGCGCAGGAGTCGTTGCGGAATATTACCGGGAGCACGTCGGGCACGTTTTGTAATCTGGCCGAACAACGCATAGGACAATTGTGTTCGGCGATGGACTACACCAGCGTGCGGGACATTGTCCAGCACGGACTGCATCAATATATTGACGACTTTCAAAATCGATTAAATCTAGTGGGCGCCGCCATTAGCGATGATTTTTTCACAACGCACCAGCAACGGCAGGCACGGAATGCCGCGACATCCAGTCAAACACAAACCCAATCGCAATCGAGTTAATAACGGTAAGATTACCTGACTCATCCAGCACGGCCGAGCCACAACCCAAGTGTCGATATTCTTTTGTCACAGATTGAACAAAGATGAAACACCGATTCGAGGGCGTCGGGATAAAAAATCCCCAAATCGACGGCTTGCCGTCGTAACCGACGAAGTAAATTTGAAATGGATTGTCATCTAGTCCCGACGGATCGCTTTAGAGAGTATTTGAAACCTGTAGTAGGCATCCGTTGATCGGACAACTGATATGATACGCGTTGCACTGAACCACAAATCCATTTATGAATACGATCGCGCTGTCGACATGAATCCCCATGTCGTGCGACTGCGGCCCGCGCCGCATTGCCGCACGCCGATTTGCAGCTATTCGCTACGGGTTCTCCCCGAGAAGCATTTTCTTAACTGGCAACAAGATCCGCACAGCAACCATTTGGCGCGACTGATCTTTAATGGTGAGACGACGCTGTTTGAGGTGGAAGTTGATCTGGTGGCAGAGATGACGGTGATTAATCCGTTCGATTTCTTCCTCGAACCGGATGCGGAAATATTCCCGTTCAAGTACGAGGAATCGCTCGCCAAAGATCTGTTGCCGTTTCTGCACGTTGATCCCGCAGGTCCCGAATTGACGGCGCTGTTCGAGTCGGTCGACATGACTCCTGTTAAGACAATCGATTTTGTTGTCGACCTGAATCGGCGTTTGCAACAGATCGTGAAATACTTGGTGCGGTTGGAGCACGGCGTGCAAACGCCGGAGGAAACCTTGGAGTTGGGCAGCGGATCCTGCCGCGACAGCGCGTGGTTGATGGTCCAACTGCTACGGCGATTGGGGTTGGCGGCACGCTTTGTGTCGGGGTATCTGATTCAACTCAAGCCGGATGTCGAATCGCTGGATGGTCCTTCGGGCGCTACGGAGGATTTTACGGATCTGCATGCCTGGGCTGAGGTCTATCTGCCGGGGGCTGGTTGGATTGGGTTGGACCCCACGTCGGGCTTGTTGGCCGGCGAAGGGCACATTCCGCTGGCATGCACACCCGAACCGATCAACGCTGCTCCGATTACAGGATCGATTGGTGAATGCGAAGTCACATTTCGGCATGAAATGACCGTCACGCGGGTTCACGAAGACCCCCGAGTCACCAAGCCGTATAGCGATGCCGAGTGGCAGCGAATCGAAGCGACAGGACATGAGGTCGACGAACTGTTGGAGCAGGGGGATGTGCGGCTGACTATGGGGGGCGAACCGACGTTTGTGTCGATCGACGACATGGACGGTGACGAATGGAAGACCGCTGCCGTGGGGCCGAACAAACGTCGTCTGGCGGGGAATTTGATCAGTCGTTTGCGAGAACGATATGCTGCCGGAGGGTTAGTACATTACGGGCAGGGCAAATGGTATCCCGGGGAACCATTGCCGCGCTGGGCGCTCACTTGCATGTGGAGAACGGACGGCCAACCGATGTGGGACAACACCGCGCTACTGGCCGATCCGGATCAGGACTATGGGCACACGGTTGAGCATGCGGAGCAGTTTGCGGCGGCGTTGGCGAAACGACTGAACGTCAATCCCGAGCACATTGCACCGGCGTACGAAGATGCCATGTATTATGTCTGGAAGGAGCGACGGCTGGCGGTGAATACCGAAGTACTCAAAGCCGATCTGGAAGACAAAGAAGAACGCGCACGTTTGGCCCGCGTGTTCGGGCAGGGACTCACCGCGAAGGTGGGGTGTGTGCTGCCGTTGGTGCATCAGTGGTGGAACGCACAGCCGCGCTGGTTGAGCGGGCATTGGCCTGTCCGTCCCGAGCAGATGTTTTTGGTCCCGGGCGATTCGCCAATGGGCCTGCGTTTGCCGTTGGATTCGTTGCCGGTCGAAGGGCCGGGGGACTATGTTTCGGTGCCGGTCGTTCCGTTTGAGCCTTCTAAACAGCTTCCCGATTTCGAATTCTTTCGCCAGAACTACTCAGCCCGCCTCAATTCTCAGTCGACCTGTGCGCGGACGCGGGACCACGCGCTCCAACCGGTCGGACCGGGAGGAGAATTACCGGAATCCTCTGAGAATTCCTCTGAGGACATTACGCCGCCTGAGGACAACACGCCAAAGGAATTCGATAGTGGAATTGTCCGCACGGCCATGTGCTTTGAAGCGCGAAACGGGGTGCTCCACGTGTTCATGCCGCCGGTGGACCGCTTGGAAGATTATCTCGATCTGATAACGGCGATCGAACAGACCGCCGACGAGCTCAAGATGCCAGTGATCATCGAAGGTTACTTGCCGCCGTCCGATTATCGGTTGCAACACGTTAAGGTCACGCCCGATCCGGGGGTGATCGAGGTGAATGTGCAACCGGCCGAGAATTGGCCGGAATTGGTCTCTATCGCTTCAGGGATTTACGAGGACGCGCGCTTGTCGCGGTTGGGGACCGAAAAGTTTGACGTTGACGGCACGCACACCGGTACGGGAGGAGGCAACCATGTGGTCATGGGGGCGCTGACACCGGCGGACAGTCCATTTTTGCGGCGTCCCGATTTGCTGCGAAGCTTAGTGGCATATTGGCACAATCATCCCTCATTGTCGTATCTGTTTTCAGGGCGATTTATCGGCCCGACGAGCCAAGCGCCACGGGTGGATGAAGGCCGCGGCGATGCGACTTACGAATTGCAGATCGCGTTTGAGCAGATTCCGGAAAAGGGCAGCTGTCCCCCTTGGTTGGTCGACCGGGTCTTTCGGCATCTGCTGGTCGATCTGACCGGCAACACCCATCGCGCCGAGTTTTGCATCGACAAACTTTATTCGCCCGACAGCGAGACGGGACGATTAGGACTGGTGGAGTTTCGCGCCTTTGAGATGCCCCCGCATTGGCAAATGAGTCTGACGCAGCAGTTGTTGTTGCGAGCACTGGTCGCTCGCTTTTGGGAAAAACCTTATCAGACAAAGCTGATGGACTGGTACCGCTCGATTCATGATCGCTGGATGTTGCCGCATTTCTTACGTCAGGATTTCAACGATGTGATTGAAGAAACAGCAGCGGATGGGGTTCCATTGGACGCAGATTGGTTCGCGCCGCATTTCGAGTTTCGTTTTCCGATTATCGGTGAAATGGAGCAAATGGGAATTTCCGTGGAACTGCGAACGGCTGTGGAACCGTGGTACGTGTTGGGAGAGGAACCGGCTGGCGGCGCCACCGCCCGTTACGTAGATTCGTCCGTGCAGCGGCTGCAGGTCAAAGCGCGAGGTATGTTCGATACGCGTCACGTCATCACGTGCAACGGGCGCAAGGTTCCTTTGCATCCCACCGGCACGGCGGGCGAGTTTGTCGCCGGTGTGCGGTATCGTGCTTGGCAACCGCCAAATTGTCTGCACCCCACGATTCCAGTGGATGAGCCGTTGGTCTTCGATGTGTTGGACACATGGCTGGGCCGCTCGGTCGGCGGTTGTAAGTACCATGTGGGACACCCCGGCGGTCGGAATCCGGACGATTTCCCAGTCAATGCCTATGAAGCGGAGGGCCGCCGTGCGTCTCGGTTTTTCAAGATGGGGTATACCGGCGGAGCAATGACTGTTCCAGACGACGAGCAGAACGAAGTGTTCCCGTTTACGCTTGACCTTCGCCGGAATCGCGTCAAAGTATAGACTTCCGATTTTGGGATCTGCAAATCGGGAGTAATGGTACACCCTCAGGAACCAAACGACATCGTGCCAACATCCCCTCTGTCCGTGAACGGTCTGATTCAAAATTACGCACCGCCTGTCGGGGCTTATGATGAATTTATCGACGCCAATGGAACGCCGCGCGCCCATACCCGCGCCTTTCTGGATTCCATCAACGGGATCGGCCGCGAGGAGTTCGCCAGGCGCTGGCAACAAGCGCAGCGGACGGTTCAGGCCAATGACTTTGCGTTTGGCGGCTACGCCACGCCCCAAGACAAGTTGCGACCGTGGGAGTTGGATGCGATTCCGCTAATGATATCCGCGGCGGAATGGGATGAGGTTTCCGTAGCGCTGGGACAACGTGCCCGGTTGCTGAACCTGGTCCTGCAGGATTTGTACGGTGAGCAACGACTCGTCAAGCAAGGTCTGTTGCCGCCGGAATTATTGTATGCGCATCCCGGATTTTTGCGTCCATATCACGGGCAGCTTAATCCGGCCGGTCATATGCTCCACTTCTATGCAGCGGATTTGGCGCGTTCGCCCAACGGCGAATGGTGGGTTCTTGCCGATCGAACGGAAGCTCCCTCCGGACTGGGATATGCATTGGAGAACCGTATCGTTGTTTCACGGATGTTGCCGGACATTTTTCATCGTTGTCAGGTCGAGCGGTTGGCGCCGTTTTTTATCGCGGCCCAGGAGACGTTGCACGGTCTTGCTCCGCAACACACTGAAAACCCACGGGTGGTGTTGTTGAGCCACGGACCGACGAGTCTCAACTATTTCGAGGATTCCTACCTGGCGCGCTATTTGGAGTACACCCTGGTCGAAGGGGGTGATATTGCCGTGCGCAATGACCAAGTCATGCTCAAGACTTTGGGCGGATTGTTGCCGATCGATGTGATCCTGCGGCGGCAGAACAGCAGTGATTGTGATCCGTTGGAATTGGGCTCGAAATCGGGGCTAGGCATTGCCGGGTTGCGACAGTCGACGCGTAACGGCACGGTGGGCGTTGCGAACGCATTGGGAAGCGGACTGGTTGAATCGGTGGCGTTTATGGCGTTCATGCCGCGCTTGTGCCAATTGTTGCTCGGCGAAGAACTGTTGATCCCCGGCGTAGCGTCGTGGTGGTGTGGCCAGCCTGACGGGTTGGCGCACGTGCTCAAGAACCTTGACAAACTGATTATACAACCGGCGTTTCGCAATCGCGGAAAGGACGGCCCAACGCGCGAGGCGATGGCGAAAATGCCACGGACGGAGTTAGTGAACACTATCAAAGCAAATCCACTGCAATTCGCTGCCCAGGAAAAGGTTGCCCGCTCTACAGTTCCAATCTGGAGGAATGATCTGAATCCGGCCTATTTGGCGTTGCGGGGCTACTTGGTGACGGATGGCAAAAAATACACAGTCATGCAAGGGGCTTTGGCACGCACGTCGTCGGCGCTCGATCCGCTAGAGCTGTCGGTTCGCAAGGGAGAAGGCAGTAAGGACGTATGGATCTTAGCGGACGGACCGGTCGACCAAGTGACCCTGTTGGAAGAGCCCGGACGGGCCATTACGTTACGCCGCAGCGGGGCCGAGCTTCCCAGTCGCACTGCCGACAACTTTTTTTGGCTGGGACGTCAAATGGAACGCGCCGAAGCAACGGCGCGGCTGTTGCGTAGTGCGGCGAGTCGGCTTAGCGGTGAAACGCGGTCCACCAGTGACCTGGAAGTCCCGGTGTTGCTCAGATGTCTGGCGGATCAAGGACAAATCGAACCGGGCTATGCCATTAACAAAATGCGAGGCCAATTGCCGGCGATTGAATACGATTTGCCGATGGCGGTCTTCGATTCCTCACAGCCATCGTGTTTGCGTTCGATCTTGGACGAAGTCTATCGATTGGGGGCGATCGTGCGCGATCGTATTTCACTGGATACCTGGCGAATTATTCACGGTATCGACGAGGATTTCCGGCCGGCCGAACATGGAACAACGACCCTGTCGGACTTGCTGGCGATGACCGACGAGTTGATTGCAAAATTCGCTGCCTTTAGCGGTGTCATTATGGAGAGTATGACGCGCACGCAGGCGTTTCATTTCCTGGAATTGGGACGGCGGTTGGAGCGTTCGTTGCAAATCATCAGCTTGGTGAAAAACTGTTTCATCCCAATGCCGGAAATCCCCGGACCAGTGTTGGGGACCGTTTTGGAAGTCGCCAACAGCCTCATGACATATCGCGCTCGCTATTTGGCAAACCGACAATTGGCGGCAGTTCTCGATTTGGTGCTCACGGACGAAACGAATCCTCGTGCGCTGGCGTTTCAGTTTGTGCAGTTGGTTGAACATGTGGAACAGTTGCCTCGCGACCAAACCTCGCCCGATTACGCGGCCGAACAACGGCTGGCCATGTCGTTACTGCATTCCGTCCGCCTTATGGATATTGGGGCCATCGCCGAAGTTCATGCGTTGGGCGATAGTGAACCGTTGGAGCGACTGACGGCCGACTGGGAGTCCCAGTTGCCGAAACTTGCCGAAGCGATTTCGCATCGTTACCTTGTTCATGCAGCCACATCTCACCAGCTTGCAGATATTAGCCCGCAGTGAATTACCACATTACACACACCACGAAATACATGTACTCCGAAGCGGTACCGGTGTGCCACAATTTGGTGCATTTGGCGCCGCGGGCGTTGCCCAACCAAGTCCGTGACGAATTCCGTCTGCTGATCCATCCCGAGCCGTTCTCGGTAAGTTATGGCAAGGATTACTTCGGCAACGACGTCTCCTATTTTTCGATTTATCAAACACACCGCGGTCTGACCGTCACGGCGACGAGTGACGTGGTGGTTTCTGCCGCCCCGGAAGTTATTCCGGACGATACGGCTCCTTGGGAACACGTGGCGGCGCAATTGAAAACGGACCGGGCGACCGAAGTGCTTGATGCGTATCAGTATGTATTTGATTCGTCGAGTATTCAGCGATTCCCAGAATTAGCGGAGTACGTAAAGCCATCGTTTCCCGCAGGACGACCGATTTTGGCAGGCGTGGTCGACTTAACTGCACGGATCTACAACGACTTCACCTATGATCCCCGGGCGACAACAGTCCACACGCCGATTCGGGAAGTCTTTGAGCAACGCCATGGCGTCTGCCAGGATTTTGCCCATTTGCAAATCGGCTGTCTGCGCTCAATTGGGTTAGCAGCGCGCTACGTAAGCGGCTATTTGAGAACCGAGCCGCCGCCAGGTAAACCGCGACTGGTGGGCTCGGACGCGTCGCATGCTTGGCTGGCCGTGTATTGCGGAGATGTCGGTTGGGTCGGCATCGATCCAACCAACAAAATATTGGCCTCGACTGATCACATCACAGTGGGATGGGGGCGCGAATACAACGACGTCTGTCCGATCCAAGGTATTATTATTGGCGGTGGCGAGCACCGCATGAGCGTCGAGGTCGACGTCGTCCCGCTTGACGCGCTCGACCCCTCGAATTCGTAATGGCGGAAACCGCGCGGTCCAAAAACAGTGCCGGACGTAAGTTGAACCCGCAAAGGAAGAACAATTAAAAAAGTCTTCGCCAATACTGACGGGAAAAATAGTCAAACGATGATCAATCCGCAGCACATTTCGACATTTTCCAGCGGCAAGACGCACCGATAGCGTCGTCGATGAAACTGCGGACGATCGGAAGCTCACGCAGCCCGTTCGTACCACTGAATCAGCCCGCCGAGTCGTTCGCTGCGAACGATGCCATCGAGTACGATCCTATCGTTCTCGGGTGCGCCTGCCTGTGATTTCGATAACGTGTTGTCGAAGTGAGAGATCGAATCATTTTTGTACCCCGCTCAAACTCGCGAGGTGTTCATCGCCGCAAAGCTCTCTTTGTCGCGCATGCTGATAACCAATGGGTGAAAAGTTTTGGCGCTCCCCTCGGGTTAACACAAAGAAAAACATTTCTGTTAACCAAAATTCGCGCGCGAGACATTCGTTTTTTTTGCGCGAAGCTTATCTCGCCTCCCCTGCCGCACCCCCCTGGCACCGTAACTAGGATCAGTTCATGCCTTACGGCGGTTGACAGTTCCAGTATCTCTTTGGACAAAGAGATACTGGGTTCGAGGGGGGGGAGGTGAACGGGGAGACGAGCCCGATCTGCTTCTGCACAGTGGTTGGATTCACCGCTGCGAAATAGCATTGACCGCAATCTGCAACCTGCGGTCGGTGTCTCAGACCGAAGTTACTCGCGACAAACAAGGCGAGCTCGTTTCGAATCACCCAGAGCCGCGATTCAGGAAGGTGGGCGCGACAGTCGGATGACGTCGACAGACATTCGCAGTATATCGACCGGGTCGCCAAACTGTGTGTAGACTGCTACGTCAGTGGCGTCTCGGCCATAGGCAATGGCTACGCGTCCCCCACTTAGATCGTTTTGCGTTGGGTCAAACGTATACCATCGGCCGCCGACGTAGGCCTCAAACCAGGCATGCAAGTCCATCGGCTGCAGCGTTTCGAGGAATCCGACGACCATCCGTGCCGGAATGGACAATGCTCGGCAAAGGGCCATTCCCAGATGCGACATGTCTCGACAGACTGCCTGAGACCGCTCGCTGACTTCAGCGGCGCTGATGATCTGCTGACCCGCCCCTGGAACGTACTGCACGTTGTCGCGGACGTAATTCACGATCGCCGTACATTGGTCGTAGCCCGGTGCCCAACCCGCGGCGATCGACAAGGCCATTTGCGAGAACCGGTCGGATTCGCAGTATCGACTAGGAAGCAGGAACGGCAGCGTTTCCGCTGGCAACTGGTTCACCTCCACAAAGGGTGCGCCGGGAGAGGCATCCGCTGATTCGGCGGCCTGAATATCCGCCGACGTTTGGATCGAAAACGGCCCTGCAGGCGAAACCAGCCGTTGGCAGAGATTGCCGAATTGATCGGTGAACTCGACCGCCGGCACACTCGGCAAGAGGACATATTGTTCCCGGGCAACCCATTGTTGCGCGCCACTGCGAGGCCGCAACATGAGGATGAATGGGGTCTCAACCAGGGCGTTGAATTCGAGCGAGCAAGAGGTCTGTAGCCACATGGCGAGCTTTCGTTAGAACCCTGAGTCAGAATTAGTAAGACCATTGTAGCGAATAATCACTGAATTCTGCTCGGTTCTCAAACCGTTTCAGTCACTTCGCATTCGACATTCGGCCGTCGACTACCACCGCGTTGTGCAATCTTCACCCGAAAACAATCCTAGAAAGTTCCAAGTGTACGGCAATGAAAACCTGCCAACTCGCGCTGGCCGATGCAGCCGACGCGATTCAGATTTGGTCGAAACTGCGGTCGGTCGCGCGGTCCAAAAACAATGACGAGCGTAAATTGAACCCACAAAAGGAAAACAATCAAAAAAGTCTTCACCAAAACTTACGGCCAAAATAGGCAACCGATGATCAAATCGCAAGACAATTCGGCACATTTCCAGCGGCAAGACGCACCGATAGCGCAGCCGCTGAAGGTGTGGGTCATCGGAGTGTCACGCCGCGCGTTCGTACCACTGAATCAAGCCGCCGAGTTGTTCGCGGCGGACAATCTGATCGAGTACGATCGTGTTGTCCTCGGGCGGTGGGGCGGAGCAAGACGGTGGTAAATGTCCACAGGCGAAATGGGCACGATCATCGGTGTATTCACGGACGAGATAGTTCAGATGCTGCTCGCCGAAGACCAAGAAATTGTCCAGGCATTGTTGCTTGATACTCTGGATCACTCGTTCGCACCTGGAATTCAGGTTCGGGCTCTGTACCCGCAAGACCTTGACCTTCACCCCTTCAGCTTTGAACACGTCGTCGAACTGTGCCGTGAACTTCGTGTCGCGATCGCGAATCAGGCAGACCGGCTTG
>Ga0316204_10007586_pt1 | contig 15731 bp, 11 predicted proteins | sample 6monrhotite_MG_2_FD_205661 | JGI IMG/M metagenome (GOLD analysis project Ga0316204, IMG submission 205661) | Microbial mat bacterial communities from mineral coupon in-situ incubated in ocean water Damariscotta River, Maine, United States -... | ecosystem: Environmental > Aquatic > Marine >... | reverse complement strand
CGTCACGTTCCTCAACGGTACGTACTCGATGTTGGCGCGCGCCTGACGGCACGTTCTGACTGAAGATGAGGAGGTGAGGGCGCTGTGGATTTCGGGCGGCTGGTCTTGCCTCCGGATGTCGCCTTGCAGCGAGGCATCTGACGTCGCAACACCCTCCCCCGTGTGACGCTGGGACGTCACGTTCCTCAGAGGGGCCTCTTCGCAGTTGGCGCGCGCCGTGCGGCGCGTGCTGGCGAAGGATGAGGGCTCAGGGGCGCGACGACAGGAGTCGCAGCGGTGCGACAGGGCCGCCCAGCCAACGGGCCGCGAGCCCCCCTCAGCGAACTGGCGCCAACCGGAGCAACAGGACGTCCTGTTGCTCCGGTTCTTTTGCGTCACCAACGTATCGATCCGACAAGCGCGTGGCTTCTTGCGCCCGATCTCCACCTCCACAGGGACACTCCAGTCCATGACTGGGCGACGCCCCGGTCGCGTCGGCCTGAGCCTCTGGGCTGATCGGGATCCCTCTTCCACTCATCCACGCGGCGGGGTGACTCTGGTTGGGAGGTGGCATGTGGCGTGTGCCCAATGAGTCCCACACCTCCCGGCCGAGCCAGCCTGGGTCCGCGAGCAGATCGCCGATGGTGGATGGCCGCCTCTATGACGTGCTATTAGCGCACATGTCACAGCATTTCTCATCTGGTGTCTCCCGTGCATTCCGACTCCGCCGCTCGCTGCGCAAGCACAGCAAGAGCCGAGGTGAGCTGCCGCAGATGCCCGACGGGCTCACCACATATGTACCGGCAATACCCGTCGGCCTCGAGCTGAAGCTCGAGCCCGGCATCCAGGGCGACGAAGCCTCTCTGGCGTGGCTCGCCGATCTCGCGGGCCAGCCCGGCGGCGAGGAGCTTCGCGTACAGACGTTCACCGTGAGCGTCGGCGCGAGCGGCCCCGATCGCATGAAAGTGCGGGTGCTCAAGTGCCCAATCCTGACTGATCTCAAGTCCCTGCACTGGATCCCGCCCACGCCCTCCCCCCTCGCCCAGGACGTCGACGTGGTCGACTACCTCGAGGCCTGGGGCACCAGCCAGCTCCAAACCTTGTGGCTCGAGCCCAACCGCAACGCCGAGGGGTCCGTACGCAGCCGCCATGCCGGCCACCTCAGGTCGCTCTTCGGCCTGAAGCTGCCCGCGCTGAAGCACCTCGCGCTGCCCGGCCTCGATCTGAGCAGCCGCCGCGGCGCTCACTATCTACAGAGCTGCGAATACATCGCGGGCCTGCACTCACTCGACATCTCGTGGTCGGTCGTCAACGACGCCGGAGCCCTGGCCGCCGTGCTGAAGAAGGCGACCGGACTTCAGATCCTGAGCCTGTCGCACGTCGTGCTCGACGCCGCTGGCCTGGCTGCGATCGTCGCGGCGACGCCCGATCTCACCGAACTGGACATCACGTACACCGAGGTCGAAGAGGACGCGGCTGACTCCCTGTTCGCCCTGGTGAAGCGCGGGATGACCCTGCGCGCGTCCCACAACCGGATCCCGGCCGCCCTCAACGACGAGCTTCGCGAGGCCGCGGTGGAGTCGGGCGCCGATGTACACCTGGGCTACCGGCTCCCGAAGAAGTCCACTTAGTACCTCGTCAAGTCGCCGAGCGATGGTGTGCCGGGTGTGCCCGGTCGGCCCACTACAGCGCGAGGGCCGCCTCCAACACCTCGTCCGTCCCGCCAGCCAGCACATCGGGATCGTTGCGGATCTCGATGTCCACCGGAATGCCCGCTCCCTCGTAGCGACTGCCGTCCATGCCCTCGACCTCCTGCACGGCCAGGGAGTAGGTCCAGCGGTTCGGGGCCTCGCGACCGATCATGGTGGCCTGGGAGCCGTTGCTGGGTACGCCGACGGTGACGACGCCCTCAACCTCCTGCAGCGCCATGATCAGTCGCTCGGTGGCGCTCATCGACCAGGCGTCGGTGAGCACCGTGAGCGCGCCGTCGAAGGTCTCGCCGCGGGCCGGCATGGTGGTGGTCCACCACTCATCCCAGTCGTCGTGAGCGGGGCCGTTGCGGCTCCGGCTGCGGAAGACGTCTACGTCCTCGGCGGTCACCCGCCCGAAGCCGTGCAGTGCGTAGGTGTAGGCGCCGCCGCCGTTGTGGCGCAGGTCGACGATGATGTGTTCCACGCCGCTGTCCACAATCTCGTCGATCACGTAGGTGTTGTCGTCGATCCAGTTGAACCAGACATAGGCCACACCGGGCGCGACCTCACCCCAGACGTACCAGAGTTCGTCGCCCCACAGCTCGACTCGCTCGTCGCTCAGGTAGTGCTCGCGCACGATGTCCAGGTCGAAGCTGTCATCGTCGATCTTGTCGCGGTAGACCTCGTTGGCGTCGAAGAACTCCCGTCCGGGAGCGACCAGCTTGACGTGGCCGTCGTCCAGCTCGGCCAGCATGCCGGTCAGCACCCCCCAGAGCTCGTCCTCAGAGCTGCCTTCATCGAGCTGGGGGCGCCAGCGCTCGTAGCTGTCCTCCCAGTCGATGCCGCGGTCGTCGAAGCCCCCGTAGTGCTCGTCGAACTCCTGCCAGATCGCCTCGAAGTTGTCGACGGGGGAGTCGCTGGGGGCGGCCAGGCAGCCGGTGCCCAGGATGGCGGTGAGGGTCAGGGCCAGGATGGAAGAGGTGCGCATCAGAAGCTCCCGCGGAGGCCCGCGTTGGTGCCGAACTGCAGCTCGGTCAGTGGGGAGGGATCGGTCAGGTGCAGGGCGTCGAGGCGCCCCGCGACGAGGACAGCCAGGTGGTCGGACACGTCGAGGCTCCAGGTCGCTCGGAGGTGACCGGATTGGTAGGACAGCGGCGACGCCAGCGAGCCGGCGCCGATGTAGCGAGCCGCGATGAACACAGGGTTCGTGTCGCGGTTGTGCCAGAGGTACTCATCGTCGTGCACCGCGTAGGGAGAGCGCGCGACCCAGGCCAGCAGGGGCACCCAGGCCTCGACGGCGAAGTGCTGGCGCTTGCCCAGGTCGACGCTGGCCTCGGCCCAGGGCGACAGGGTCAGCGTGCCCAGGTAGTTGGAGACGCCGGTGAAGCCGTAGGGGTAGTAGTGCTGCTCAAGGTGGGTGACGAAGGTGCCGCCCACCTGGACGGTCCACGCCCCGTCGACGACCCGCCGGCCGTGGGCGTAGCGCAGATCGACCAGGGTCGTGCCGGTCGGCCCGGCCTCAATGGTCTCGCCGTCCCGCGTGTAGGTCCAGTCGGGCCCCGAGCGCAGGCCGCCCAGGACCAGATCCAGGCCGACCCGGTTGCTCGCCCGCTCGCCCTCACCCGTCCAGAGAACGCCGAACGCGGGCATCGCGCCGCTGTAGCGGAGGGGGCTGAGCAGGTGATCGGTGCGCACGACCGGGGCCACACCACCGACCAGATCGACGTCGTGGGAGCCGGCTTCGGCGGTGACGCCTGGGGCGGCGGTGAAGAGGGCGGCGGCCACAATAGCTGCACGCACAAAGCGGTGCTTCGACATCGGTTCCTCCCCGCGGATTCACTGTATTTTGTGTCCCGGCGGTGAATTGAAGGTAGGCGCCCAAGCCCCCGACTGCCAGCGCCAGGCGGCGGCTGCAACAGGTCTGCAACAGGGCGACAACAGTCCGGTCGAAGGTGTCGGGGCCTGTGTCATGATGGCGGGAATGGCGAAGTCCCTGCTCGAGCTGAGTGATCGTGTGATCGACCTCGACGTCGGTGAGATCCGACGGGGGGAGCAGTGCGTTTCGTTGAGCAGCAACGAGGTCTCGCTGCTGCAACACCTGCTGCGGGCCGACGGCCAGCCGGTCACCCGGGCGCGGCTGCTGGTGGACGCCCTGGGCTATGCGCCGGAGGTGGTCAGCCGCGCCGCGGACTATGCGATTCACCGACTGCGTCGAAAGATCGAGCTGGATCCGGCCGAACCACGGCACCTGCTGACGGTGCCCGGGATCGGCTTTCGGCTGGTCCGCCACCCCCGCCCCGCCCCCGCCCCGACCGAAGCCCCGCCGGCCGCCGATCACAACCTGCCCGTGGTGGCGACCCGGTTCATCGGCCGCGCCGCTGAGCTGGAGCAGATCGATACGTTGTTCTCGCAGGGCGCCAGGCTGGTGACGCTCATCGGTCCGGGCGGCGCGGGAAAGACGCGCCTGGCCGCCCGAGCCGGCGCGGCGTGGTGCGCGGCCCGACAGCAGCGCGTGCGGTTCTGCGATCTCAGCACCGCGCAGGATGGCCCCAGCATGCTCGCCGGCGTGGCGGGCGCGCTGGGAGGGGCTCCGGCGGGGGCGGATCCGGTCAGCGCGCTGGGCGCGGCGCTGGCCGGCTTGGACGAGGCCTTGCTGATCCTCGACAACCTCGAACAGATCGCGGCGCCGGCCGCGGAGATCCTGTCGCGCTGGCTGCGGGCGGCGCCCAGCCTGCGCGTCCTGGTGACCAGCCGACACCGGCTCCGCCTCCGCGATGAACACCTGCTGGAGGTGGGACCGCTGGACAGCGAGGGGGACGGCTCGCTGCTGTTCACCGAGCGGGCACAGCAGCTCCGCCCCAAGCTGGCGGTCCACACCGAGCCCGATCGTCAGCTCATCGCGGCGCTGGTCGCGGCCCTCGATGGCCTGCCGTTGGCGATCGAGCTGGCGGCGGCGCGCAGCGCGGTGCTCTCTCCGCGCCAGCTCCTCGAGCGCCTCTCGCGGCCGCACACGATGGGGGGCGGCCCTCGCGACGGCGTCGCCCGCCACCAGACCATGCAGCGCGCCATCGCGTGGTCCTGGTCGCTGCTCTCCGAAGCCGAGCAGACCACCCTCGCGCAGCTCTCGGTGTTTCGTGGTGGCTTTGACATCGACGCGATCGAGGCTGTCGTCCAGCGCCCCCCCGACGCGCCCGCGCACGTCGATCTGCTCCAGGCCCTGCGCGAGAAGTCCATGCTCATCGCGCAGCCGGGCGCTGAGCCGATCCGCTTCCGCCTCCTGACGACCATTCGGGAGTTCGCCGCTGCCAGACTGGCGAACCCACCGACGGTCTCGCTGCGCCATGCCCGATGGGTGGTGGCCCGGACGCGCCCTGGCCTCCAGCGACACCTGATCGAGCGGGAGCAGGACGGGCTGGCGGTGATCGCGGCGGAGTCCGAGAACCTGCTGCACGCCATTCGCCAGCTCTCGGAGTCAGGCGACCAGCCGGCGCTGCTGGCGGAGGCCCGGGCGGCGGCCCTGCGGGCATGGAGCCCGATGGACTGGGACGGCTACCGCGATCAGCTCAAGGACTCCCTGGCGCACCGCGCGCAGCTCCCGGCCCCCATCCGCTGGCGGGTGGTCCTGGCCTGGGTGCATCACAGCCTGCAGCGTCCTGCCCCAGACCGCTCCGAGGCGCTGGCGCTGTGCCAGGAGGTCGCAGATGACGCCCATCGGGGCGGCGCCGCGCTGGAGGAGAGCTGCGCCCTGACGTTGCGCGCGGGCCTGCTGCTGGAGGAGCATCGGTTCGCGGAGTTTCCAGCGGTGCGCCAGCAGCTGGATCGCGCGCTGGAGGGCTACCCCACCCACGCCCAGCACATCCAGATGGCGATCCTGGAGGCCACCGCCAGCACCCGTCAGGGGCACCACGCCGACGCAGAGCGCCGCTGGCGCCGGTGCCTCTCCCTGGCCGAACAGTCCGGGAGAGACTTCTTTGCGCCCATGATCTACGGCAACCTGGCGGTGCTGTACTGTCGGCAGAGCCGGGCGGCGGAGCAGGCACAGGCCGCGCGAAACGGGGTGCTCAAGGCGCGCGCCCTGCGCATGCGCCCCTCCGAGTGCCGCGGCCTGGTGTTTCTGGCCGCCGCCGAGCTGCAGCGCGGTCAGCTCGACGACGCCGAGCGCCACTGCCGCGACATCCTCACCCTCACCGGCGGCTCAGCGCGGCTCTCCAGCTCCCTCGACGCCCTGCTGCTGCTGTGCAGCCTCGACTTTGTCCGCGGCAACCTGGACATGGCCGCCGGTCACCTTCGCGTCGCCCGTGAGCACCCGCCCAGAGCTCCGTGGCATGGCCCCATGCTGGCGATGTGGCGCGCCCTTATCGCCTGGGCGCAGTGGGGGGTCGCGGAAGACGTCGCCGCGCTGCCTGCTCCGCGCGAGTCCGATGTGCCCACGCCATGGCTGCGCCCGTTCCTCGATGGGAAGCGTCTGGCCGCGCAGGCGTTCTGCGCGACGGAAGACCGCGGCGCTGTCACCGCGGCGTTGGAGCTGCTGCCGGAGACCCCCTCGACCCAGATCGATCAGCTGTTCCCGCTCCTGACCCGCGGTGATACCTCCGCTGACCTCTCCCCGATCCACGCCCAGCTGCAGGCCCCCGGCGCCTTTGATGTCGCCGCCTCCGGGTTTGAGGCGGTGTGCAGCCGCGTCCTGCTGGCCAGCGTCCTGGCGGAGCTGGAGCTGGCGCATCCCACGGCGCACCGCGCCCGGGCCTGAGCAGGAGATCATTGATGCCAGTGACTACACAGTGATGAGATCCCGTTGGAATCCGAGCCTGATTGGGGCGCTCCTCGTCGCGGGCCTCTTGAGCGCGGGAGACGCGCAAGCGCAGGAGCGGATGCTCGTCACGCCAGCGGTGCTGGGCATCCACGCGTGGGTCGTTGAGGGGACGAGCCAGCGGGACTGTGATGCGATGGTTCGGGACATTCGCGGCGAGCTGGAGACGGCCTGGGCCGCCGCGGGCACACCGCCGTCCAGTGAGCAGCCTGAGTCGATGCGGCTCCGCTGCGGGCAGACCTCCGAGGAGGTGATGGCGGAGAACAAGGTCGCGCTGTCCGTGGAGCGCAACGTCGCGGTCTGCCAGCACGATCCCAGGACATCCGTGGAGTCGTTCCTCACGGCGTATGCGCGGCGGGTGACGACGCTGGACAACGTGAGCCCGCTCCAGGGGAATGTTCAGGGCGCTGAGAGCTGCTTCGGGCGGGTGGAGGTGCGGCTGCGGAACTGCCCCGACCTGCGCGGCTGGAATGAGCTGTGGTGGCTGGAGGAGGCGACCCACGGGCTCACCTTGACCTGCGGTCCGGAGGACACCACGCGCTCCATTCCCTGGTACAGCCGCCAGACCTCCCCTCGCGTCGGCGTGGGAGAGGCGCTGCTTCAGGGCTTCGCGCTGCAGGCGGATGCGCTGTTCCCGGCGTCGCGGGAGAACAGACCGGTGATCATCGCGGGCTCCGGGGGACCCGGCTCCGGGCACTACCTCGCCGGGGTGTTGCTGGCTCTGGACTGGATGGCGACGGATGACGCAGGCAGTCAGACCGCGCTGGATCGGGTCGGCGCCATCGTCACGACCTCAAACGCGGGGCTGGCGGCGGCGCAGGCGGTCAACGCACAGATGGAGGAGGTGCGGATGGCCGGCACGACCTCCAAGGGGACCAGGGGCAGCTCTCAGGCGGAGCTGAGCTCGTACCTGACCCCCTACCTCTCCATCTTGTACATCAACTACTATCTGGAGCGGCAGTACTACTATCCCAACAAGGCGAGCGTAGGATTCAACTCAGTCGGACAGCTTCAGCAGCGCCCGCGCTACCCCTGGCTGGTGCGGGCCAGGCGCTTCCAGGATGAGCTGCTGTTCTACGGTGAGGAGACGCCCCTCAATCTGGCGAACATGACCCACATCCAGGAGGCGGATGCGGTCTCCCCGCGGGGGGACGTGCCGCTCTGGATCCCGGTCGCGTTGGATATGGCCGGGGTGTCGACCTTTCCGGTGACCGAGACATCGCTGGCGACCCGATCGCCCTGCTGGATGCCCCCGTCGTCGCGATCGATGGGCAGAGTCTCCGTGCAGTTCGCGGAGGATGCCCACTACCAGGACTGGATGGCGACGTTTGATGTCGGCCTGATGGCGTCTGTGGCGACCGCCGAGGATCCACTGGCCAACCCGGTCGTCATCAGCACCGAGTGCGCCCGCCAGCCCAAGCACTTCGCCTATCGCGAGAAGCGCGCGCTGCGGAAGGCCAACGCCCGCCTGGCGCCGTCCGGGGTGCCGCTGGTCCTGGTGGACGGACGGCAGATCGATCCATACGGGCTGCGCACCGCCGCCGCGCTCAGCTCGCTGTGGACGGAGGAGCGCGCGACCTGTGAGGAGGACTGCGATGCCATCTCAGAGGACGTCGTGGTGGTGCGCGCGTCGACGCATCCGCTCGGCGATCGGGGGCTGCCCATTGAGCCTGAGTGGTACCAGTGGAGCGAGGACAGCGCGGCGAAGCCGGTGAGGCCCTCCAAGGTGAGCACTCACCGATGGGTGCGCTCGCTGCGCGCGGTCGCTGCGTACCATGACCAGGGCAACCAGGACATTGATCTCTCGTACTACGCGGGCTCGGAGCGGTATCAGGCGGTCTCCGATGTGCTGGTTCGATATGCCTACAGAGATCTGTCGCAACCCGAGGAGCCCGAGGCCGCGCTCGGCCCCATGCACACCCTCTCGGATGAGTATCGACTCACCGGGCTCAGCTGGGGCAAGTCCTCCAAGTTCAAGCTGCAGAAGGAGGCCATCCCCTACGCGAGCGCCTGGACGCTGCACGGCATCATGTCCGTGGCGATGTCCTCGGACGAGGATCTCCAGAGGTTGGTCGGAGCGACCGCGGATGTGGGCGCGCTGAAGACGGCGCTGGTCTGTGAGCTGATGCGGGAGGTGATGGTGGTGTCCTGGTGGGAGTCGCGGGAGATAGGAGAGCAGACTCTGCATGACGAGCTGAGTGAGACCGCGGGCGTGAGCTGTGCGTCTGGTGGTGCGAAATGATGGGGCTGCTGCTGTTGATGGCGACGACGGCGTCTCACGCGGCTGAGACTGTACCGAATGCCCGCGTCGCCCTGGGCCTCTCGGGCGGTGGATGTCGCACCGGCAACTACGCGCTTGGGGTGCTGCACAGCATGGCGGCGCTTCGGGGGACCAATGAAGAGGGGGAGGTCGAGAGCGCGGTTGAGGCGCTGAACTTCATGGCGTCGGTCTCGGGCGCGGGCTGGGGTGTCGGCGCCATCTACGCCGAGGGCGCTGAAGAGGTCGGGCTGCCGTCGGACGGGATGTGGGCGCGCAATCCGCTGCAGGCCGCGCTGCTGAGTGACCCGGCGGCGCTCTACACGGACGACAGCTGGGATGAAGTACAGAAGCGGATGCGGTGCCGCTACAATATCCGCATGGGCGTCGGGACCGGCACGGCGCTGGTGACGAAGCGTGGCGTCGCGTGGGGCAACAAGAACGGCTTCGGCAAGGTGCTGATCAACCAGATCGCCGGCGTCCGCCGATTTGAGCAGGGGGTCGACAATCACTGGCGGGATCGCTCGCAGGGCCTCACGCTCTCGGATGTCACCGCCGGGCGTGCCCCGACGTGGTACCCGGTCTCGACATGGCTGGACCCCACCCTGGCGGGCGAAGGCGACAGCATGTCCAGCTACGCGCCGTATGGGTACGTGCACGACCCGGGCTTTGATGGCGACGCTGGCTATGCCCGCGACGACAAGCGAAACAGGATGTGCATCATCCCGTTCTCAGCGGACTTCTTCAAGACGGAGATGCCACTCCAGCGGTACATGACGATTGCGCCGAGGAACCACTGGGTCGTCCCCGGCGGCGCGGGAGACGGCGGGGCAGCGGACGTCGGCGCGCTCCCTATCGCCATGGGGCTGCTGGCGTCCTCCGCGGTGCCCCCCGCCGCGCCGCCGGTCGTCATGGGGGTCGGCGCCGATGGTGCCTCGGACGAGGACATCACCGCCCACTATCTGGTGGATGGCGCGTTCTCGGATCGCTACTCGGTCTCGACCGCCGCGCGTTGGCTGGTGGAGGGAGACGCGGCGGCTGAGCCTGACAGGGGCGTGCTGTTGTTGATCTACTCACGCCCCAGGCTGGAGGCGGACTGGTGGACCACCAACGGTCGCATTCCGCACAAGGTGGGCATTCAGCAGGCATTTGAGATCGACAATGTGCTCACGGACTACGAGGATCTCACCCCGATCCTAGACGCCAGCGACATCGCCGGGGTCAACGCGGTGACGCTCAAGAGCCCGGCGGTGCCCGACGGTCCTGGGGTGCACACGCTGAATACACAGGTGCTCTCGCTCGGTATGGACCTGCTGGATAGCAACTCGCTGTGGGAGGGGTGGGATGCCGGGGCTGTGTGTCGGGGAGCCGTCCGAGCGCTCTACGGTCGCGTCTCCTTCATCTCCACGGACGCGGTCACCCAGCGGCGTCACCAGCCGCTGGTCATCGCGGCTGGTGAGGCGCTGGTCTACTTTCAGCAGCATCGACTCTCCAGCGCGCTCTGGCCTGAGACCGCGGGGATGGACACAGTCGAACATGCGGGGCCGCCGCTCCCGGCCATCCTGGTCCCGGAGTGCTCCGATGCCACCTGGGTCGGTGAGTGAGCGGTGTAACTCTCGCACTGACAGCGCCCCCTCTGCCGCCCGACCGTACCTGCGGCCCAGCTATTTGTGGAGGGGCGCGGAAGGGCTGGGGGGCGCATCCTTGGAGACCAGCTTCACCCCGACCGCGGCGTGGCAGCTCGCGCAGGTGCCCAGCAGCTTGCCGTAGTTCTCAGCCCGCCCGGCGCCGCTGGCCTTCGCCGACGCGCTGGCGACCGTCGAGAAGACCGCGACGAACTCCGCGAGCTCGGGCGCGCCCTCCTCGCCGAGCGCCGAGGCCTCCGACAACGCGGCGGCGCCGCGCCCCCAAGCGTAATCCGACGGGTGAGTGAGGCCCGACCACAGGCGCTCCGCTCCCCACTGGTGCGTCTTCATGTTCTCCGTCAGCACCTCTGCCGCGCCGGGCTCGGCTGGCGTCGGGTAGACCGGCCCCCTGTTCAGCGCGCCATGGCAGCTGCCACACGCCTGCCCCACGGCCGCGATGGCCATGCCCACGGCCTCGACAGTCTTCGCCTCGGCGCCCGTCTCAGCCGCGCGCTTCATCACCTCGTGCAGCGGCGCCCAGGCCTCGGGGCTGCCATCGGGCAGCGAGGCCTTCGACAAGGCCGACAGCGATGCGCGCGCCTTGTCGAGATCGCCGGCGATTACAGCGTCATGGGCCGCAATCGCCGCATCGTAGTGAACCTCCATCGCCGCCACCATCTCGACATCGGTCGGTGTGTGGGCGCTCTCGGCCTCGGTTGGCGTTGGTTCAGATTGTCCACAGCCCAATACAAGCAGCAGCAACCACATACTGTCTCCAGTGCCATGACAGCTCCTGATAACCAGTCTCAGCCCCGACCGTTAGAGGCTATTCGGGCTCAGCGCCCGCGGTCCTGTGTCCTGTGTCACTCTCCCCCTCGCCGCCACCGCTCCGCGGCGATCTCATGCACGATGTTCGACATGCACTCCGAGCCTTCGTTGGCTGCGGCGATCAGCCCACCGAACCCGCTCCTGGCGTCCCCGATGGCGTAGACACCAGGCACCTTGGACTTGCCGACGCTGTCCACATCAGGCACCTCCATCCCCCAGTCGTTCTGGGTCAGCGGCACACCGAGGACCTCCAGGAAGTTGGTGGCGGGGGTCGAGTAGTCCTCCCCGATGAACCCGGAGTCACGTGGGATGCGCTCGCCATCGCTCAGCTCGACGGCCTGCAGGGCGCCCCCCTCCGAGCGGAGCCGAGCCACGGGTTCCTGAACGACCCGGACTCCCCGCTGCGCCATCGCCGCGACAACCCCGGGCGACAGCGACACCCCGTTGGTGAAGACCACGACGTCCTCCGACCACACACGAACCACGGGGACGAAGTGCTCGATCCCCTCGCCTCCAAAGACGGCCAGCCGCTCGTCACGGTGCTCGTAGCCGTCACAGAACGGACAGGGGTAGACGCTCTTGCCGTAGACCGCCTCGATCCCCGGGAGCCGCAGCCGCGCCAGCTCGTCGCGGTGCCCCGTCGCGACAATGATCCGCGTCGCAACGAAGCGCGCGCCGTCGGAGAGCTCGACCTCGAACCCCGCCGCGTGTCGACTCACCCCGATCGCCCTGCCGAAGACATAGCGGACTGTCTTGTACTTCGTCAGCTGCTCCTTCGAGACGGCGAGCAGCTCGGTCGGGTGCGCGCCGTCGCGGGTCAGGAAGCCATGAGACGCAGTCGTGACCGCGTTGCGCGGCGCCTCCGCGTTGACGATGATTGTCCGCAATCGAGCGCGACCAGCCACGAGCGCCGCGCTCATGCCCGCGGGTCCACCGCCGAGGATTACCACATCCAATACAGACATTGATGCCTCCGTGTCAGGGGTTGGTTTCTGGGTTGGTTTCAGTCATCTTACGGTGGTTCACCTGGTGGGATTTGCGCCACTGCGCGGGGGTCTGACCGTAGTATTTCTTGAACTGTCGGATGAAGTGGGTCGTGTCCCCCCAGCCGACCTGCCAGGTGATCCGATCGATCGTCTCGTCCGTGTGGAGGAGGCGCGAGGCGGCCTGCTCCAGCCGACAGGCGGCGATCCACTGGCCGACCGTGCGCCCGGTGTGCTTCTTGATCGTGCTGGTCAGGTGCGCGGGCGAGCGGTGCACCGCCGCGGAGACATCCGACAGCGAGATGGGCTCCTTGGCGTGCTCCTGAATCCAGGCGAGCGTGTCCGACACGAGGGAAGAAGAAGACGCCACCTCCTGAATCGGAGACGCTCGGCAGATCTCGGTCAAGAGCAGCGTGAGCCAGGCGCGCGCAGCGACCTCTCCCACAGCGCCCCGCTCCCGGGACTCCCGCTTCAGCCCCTCGATCAGGTCTCGGACCCCTGCGCGACGCGCCTCAGCGATGCGCACCAGCGGCACCGCCCCGGTCCGAACTCGCCGGAAGGGCTCCATGAGCGCTGAGCGCTCGGTCAACCCCACACACTCCGCACAGAAGTTCACCAGCCAGCAATCCAGCTCCCGGTACTCCAGGTGGCGGTGCGAGACGCCCGCGGGGATCAAGTGAGCGCAGCCCCCCTCCGCCAGCACCTCGACCCCCTGCTGGAGCTGGATGCTGCCGCTCTCGATGAAGGCGATGACGTAGGAGGTGTGATTGCCCTCCTCCTGTTCATCGTGCCCGCTGTAGGTGCCGGAGAGCTGGAAGCGTTCGACAGAGACGGGGCCGGGGGGATGGTCCATGCTGGGAATAGTAGCCGAGAGAGGCGCGCGGCCAACCACCCCCGAAAGATCAGCCGATTCTTCCCAAAGATCGCCCTCTGGTGCATGTGTCCGAGGGATGACATCTTCTCTCCAAAGGAGCTGCAATGACCCCCTCCATCCTCTCGAGCGCCTTGCTTATGGCACTCACGGCAGCGGGGTGTACCTCCGACAAGGGCCCCACCCCCGACGCGGACAGCGGCGCGGACACCAGCGCGCCCTCCGACTCCGAGACCTTTGTGGAGGCGGTCTCCGCGACGGTCCACCCGGAGGTGTCCACGCTCCTCCAGGTCCGGTGGACCCAGCGGACGGAGTCTGACGCGGTCTGGATTGAGTACAGCTTCGAGGAGGACATCTGGCTCTCCTCCCCCGAGGTGGCGCGTGCCGTCGGGGAGCATGAAGCGGTGCTGTTGGGGCTCCCGTCCGACACGGAGGTGACCTTCCGCTTCAGCGCGGAGCTCGACGGGGAGAGCGTGACCTCGGAGTCATGGCTGGGTACGACAGGGGCTCTCCCCGAGCGGCTCCCCCTCCCCACCCTGACGATATCTGAGCCCGCGCTGCTCAGTCCGCAGCCATGGGTGCTGATCGCGGTCTCGCCAGACGATGGCTTCGGGGAGGGGACCTGGTGGATTCTCCTGCTGGACCGCAGCGGCCGCGTCGTCTGGTACCGGGAGACACCGGACAGGCTGTCGACCAACTGGCCGGCCGCCGCACAGGACGGCACCCACATCATCTTCGACGAGATCCCCTTTGGAGGGGTCGGGACAACCGCGGAGGGCGCGGTGCGGCGCCTCACGCTGGACATGCGCCTGGACGAGACCTACACGGTGCCCGCCTTCTGGGCCGTGCAGGAGTCCAGCGGGGGTCGCATCCTCTACGACGGCGGCGACTCGACCACGGACACCTGGGCTCTGACGGAGCTACAACCCGATGGAACCCACGCTGAGATCTGGGACTGCAACGCCTGGATGGATGGGCGCTCGACCGAGCCGTACGCGTGCATGCCCAACAACATCAGCTGGAACCCCGAGACCAACTCAGCCCTCTGGTCGATGTGGGCGATCAACACCATCGTCGAGATCGATCTCGCCTCGGGAGAGGTGATACGGCAGCTCGGAGACCTCGAGGGGAGCTGGGCGTTTGATCCTCCCGAGTCCCGCTTTGAGCTCCAGCACTACCCCAACTACACCCCCGATGGCACGCTCCTGGTCTCCTGTCACGTCCCGGAGGAGCCCGGAGAACAGCGCGCGCGCGAGTACAGACTCGACGACGCCAGCGAGACCCTCACGGAGATCTGGAGCTACGGCGAGGGGGTCTCGAGGTACGCCTCCTATATGGGCGAGGCCTCCCGTTTTGAAGAGGGGAACACGCTGATCGGCTACGGGCCGGGGCTCGCGGTTCGAGAGGTCACGCCGGCCGGTGAGGTCGCCTGGGAGGTGGAGTGGGCTGAAGGGCTCCTCGCCCACGCGACCCTCCTGGCCGAGCTCTATCCGCTGAATCAGGGCTGGACCGACCGCTGATAGCGGCGCGAGAGAGGTCGGGCCCTCAGCCTCCCTCATGACCTGCTCTTTTCGGCCAAATCAATCCAGAAGCATATTACTCCCTCGTGTATCGCGAACCCAAACCAACGAGGGCATCGGAGCACAGCATATGTCAGCCGACCTGGTAGAGCGTCTGTTCGAGCGCTACTACAGCGGAGAGAAGCTCCGTCGCGGGCTCTTCGACGCCATCGCGTCATGGCGGCCGCCGGCCCGGGTTCTCTACCCGGGCGGCTTCATCCACGTCGCCGCCTCCTTCGTGTTCCCCTCGGTGACCTACGTCGACAACGACCGGAACGCGAAGCGCTTCTTCGCACGGATGGATGACGTTCAAAGGCTGGTGAGCCGACACAAGGACTACGAAGGTTCTCCCCACATTGTCTTCCACGGCTCCAGCTACGAGAGTCCCCTTGCGGAGGAGGATGAGAGCTTCGATCTCTTGATTTCACTGTATGCGGGCTTCATCTCAAAGCCCTGCAAGCGCTACCTCCGTCGGGGCGGCGTGCTGGCGGTCAACAACAGCCATGCTGATGCGGGGCTGGCGTCCATCGACCCTGAGTATGAGTTCATCGGCGTCGTGCGGGGCCGCGGCGATTCCTTGCGCGTCGATGAGACCGAGCTCGACACGTACTTCCGCCCCAAGAAGGCGCAAGTGGTGACCGAGGCGCTGCTTCGCGAGCGCGGCAGAGGCATCGCGTACACCCGGACGGCGCCGGTCTACCTCTTCCAGCGAGTCGTGTAGGGAGAACGTCTCGCACTGACAGCCCCGCTCTCGCGCGAAGGCCGGCGCCCCTTCACGGCATGGTCTGGCAGCGGCTGCCGCCTGGAGAGGCGCAGCCGCACAGCACCGCAGGCTCAGGTTGACACCATCCTCGCGGTCCCAGCCGGGAAAACGCATCACGCTGGAGCCCCCTGTGACCCCCATCTTCCCCTCCTCCATTCGGAGCGACTGCTTCACAGCGACTCCAGCAGCTTCAGGGCGGCTTGAACGTGCCGTCAGGCGCGCGCCAACTGCGAAGAGGTTCCTTTGAGGAACGCGACGTCCCAGCGTCTCAGGTGAGAGGGTGTTGCGACGTCAGATGCCTCGCCGCAAGGCGACATCAGGAGGCAAGACCTTGCGAACACGTGGACGGTTTTCGACGGAGCCCA
>Ga0316204_10007584_pt1 | contig 15741 bp, 12 predicted proteins | sample 6monrhotite_MG_2_FD_205661 | JGI IMG/M metagenome (GOLD analysis project Ga0316204, IMG submission 205661) | Microbial mat bacterial communities from mineral coupon in-situ incubated in ocean water Damariscotta River, Maine, United States -... | ecosystem: Environmental > Aquatic > Marine >... | reverse complement strand
CTGTATTTTCTCCAAGGCATTGGACATGCGAGCAGCATATTCACACACTTCGACATCTGACATATGATTAACATCGGGAGATGCAACTGCACGCATTGCAGACAACAGTAAACCGGCTGCTAAAACGACACTTTGTATTACAGGTTTCATGATCACTTCCTGAGCTATTACTCTTAGTTAAGAGTCTAGAAGCATTGATCGATGCCGCTTGACGAAACACGCCATATAAATGTTAATGCACGACAGTATTTTTTCTATATATTTCAATGACTAATACCTCATAACATCAAAGGGCGTAGATCTTTGATAACAAAATACATAAATGGCCACATGATAAAGACCACAGTAAATCTATAATGATTAAATGCTAAAACTTGTCTAATATTCGCTTAACTAAATTACAATGAAGAACTGATGAATAACGACTGGAAAAATTACATACTGCAGAACGGTGCCAAACAGAACGACGAAGGCCTGTTCGTCTTCGATAACGCCTTCAGCGACGCTCAACTTGCTGATGGCAGTGACATAATCTGTGATCTCTCACACTTCAGTACTGTTGTTGTTGCGGGAGGCGATTCTGCCGAGGTCATACAGGGCCAGTTCACCAATGATGTGAACAAGGTCGATGAAGACCAGAGCCAGATCAGCGCCTTCTGTAACAACAAGGGACGAATGCTTGCCAACTTCCGCCTGTTCCAGAGTCAGCAGAATTATTTTCTCAGTATCAGAAGCGACCTGGTGGAAAGCAGCATCGAACACCTGCAGAAATACATACTGCGTTCAGAGGTGGCGATACAGGACATAAGCGAACAGCTGATACATATCGGCATCAGCGGCAACAATGTAGAAAACATGCTATCGCCTTTTGTCGACAAGCTGAACACTTCTGTCGATAGTGTTTCGCACAATGATGATTACATCGCCATCCGTGTTTCAGGTGAAACGCCACGATATGAAATATTCTGTTCGCTAGAACATGCGATGACACTCTGGAAAACTATCTCAGATAAAAGCAATGTGGTGAACAGTGCTTACTGGGATTACCTGAATATCAAAAACGGTCTTCCATTTATAGACAGCAATACTCGCGAAGAATTTGTACCGCAAATGGCCAACATGGAACTGATCAACGGCGTAAGTTTTGAAAAAGGCTGTTATACCGGACAGGAGATCGTTGCTCGTACACACTATCTTGGTAAACAGAAACGCCGGACCTATCGGATCAAGATAATATCTGATACAGCACCGAAAGCAGGCGATCAATTAGCAACAGATACATCAACAGAGAACCAGTACACCGGAACCCTGATGAATGTTTATCAAACCGCAAAAAATGAATATGAAGCGTTGGCTGTTATTCAGATTAAATCTGCAGAGTCTGAAAAGTTAAAACTAAAAGATGCCGATGCAGAAATCACCGCGCTTGAATTACCTTATTCATTAGAAGATAAAAAATAATCTATCTAGATAGTTCAGAGCTCTTTGTAAAAGTTCATATGACAAAAAAATAGTTATTCAGACATATCTGTTTCTGCACGCATGTGCGGAAACAGGATAACATCGCGTATCGATGGTGAGTCGGTGAGCAGCATCACCAGTCGATCGATACCGATGCCCTCACCTGCAGTCGGTGGTAGACCAAACTCCAGTGCACGTACATAGTCAGCATCAAAGTGCATCGCTTCATCATCACCTGCATCTTTTTCTGCCACCTGCTGTTTGAAACGTTCAGCCTGGTCTTCGGCATCATTTAACTCAGAGAAGCCATTGGCTATCTCGCGACCGCCAACGAAGAATTCAAAACGGTCGGTAACAAATGGATTGTCATCGTTGCGTCGTGCCAGTGGTGATACTTCTGTCGGGTATTCGGTAATGAAAGTCGGATCCATCAGACGGTGTTCGACGGTTTTTTCAAATATCTCGATCTGCACCTTACCCAGACCATAGCTGTCTTTTAATTTAACGCCGAGGCCTTTAGCAAGTTCTCGCGCACTGTCCAGATCAGATAACTGTTCTGCCGTGATCTCAGGATTAAACTGTAATATCGAATCAAATACAGACAGACGTGCAAACGGGCTGCCAAAATCATAAGTATTGCCTTCACTTGTGACATCAGTAGTACCGAGCAAGTTTGTTGCAATCTGGCGCAATAGATCTTCGGTGATGTCCATCAGGTCATTGTAATCGGCATATGCCTGGTAGAATTCAAGCATGGTGAACTCAGGGTTGTGCCGTGTCGAAACACCTTCGTTCCGGAAGTTGCGGTTAATCTCGTAAACACGTTCAACACCACCGACGACAAGACGCTTCAGGTACAGCTCTGGTGCGATACGCAGGAACATCGGTAAACTGAGTGCGTTATGAAAAGTTTCGAAAGGCCTTGCTGTGGCACCGCCAGGAATTACCTGCATCATCGGAGTCTCGACTTCGACAAAACCACGGGTATCAAAATAATCACGGATGAATTTAATTATCTGTGAACGCAGGTAAAAGCTCTGTTTTACTTCCTGGTTCATGATCAGGTCGACATAACGTTGACGATAACGGATCTCAGTATCAGAAAGGCCGTGGAACTTGTCCGGTAACGGACGCAGTGATTTTGTTAACAGCTGGATGTCATCTACTTTTATAGATAACTCACCCGTTTTTGTTTTAAACAGTACACCACTAGCGCCAATGATGTCACCGATATCCCATTTTTTAAAGCCGTCGTTATAGACACCTTCCGGCAAGCTATCGCGCTGAACGAACAGCTGTATACGGCCTGACATGTCCTGCAGCTGGGAGAAGCTGGCTTTACCCATTATTCGCTTCGCCATCATGCGACCGCCAACGGCTACACGAAAATTTAATTCTTCCAGTTCTTCTTTTGTCTTGCCCTGATAATGTTCAAGCAGGTCACCAGCCAATGCATCACGCCGAAACGTGTTAGGGAATGCGCTGCCACCATTCTCACGGGCAGCAACACGAAGCGCTGCTAGTTTTTCACGGCGCTGCGCGATCAGTTTATTTTCTTCTTCTGCTAAGACAGGTGTGTCTTCGTTTTGATTATCAGTACTCATAATATTCGTATTGCTGTTTTACTATTAAATTCTTTTTTTTACAGTCCACTCTTAAGACTGGCTTCAATAAACTGATCAAGATCACCATCTAGTACTGCCTGCGTATTACCGGTCTCTACATTGGTCCTTAGGTCTTTGATACGTGACTGGTCTAATACGTATGAACGTATCTGACTGCCCCAGCCGATGTCCGATTTTGTTTCTTCTAACGCTTGTTGATCAGCATTACGTAACTGAACCTCACGTTCATACAGCTTGGCTTTTAACTGCTTCATGGCTGCGTCTTTATTCTTGTGTTGTGATCGACCACTCTGACACTGTACAACAACATTCGTCGGTAAATGAGTGATACGGACCGCTGATTCTGTTTTATTCACATGCTGACCACCCGCACCACTGGCACGGTACACGTCGATGCGTAAATCTGCCGGGTTTATATCTATCTCGATATCATCATCAATTTCTGGTGAAACGAAAACAGCAGCAAATGAGGTATGTCTGCGATTACCAGAATCAAATGGTGATTTGCGTACCAGGCGATGAACCCCGGTCTCAGTGCGCAATCGACCGAAGACATATTCACCAGATATATTGATGGTCGCGCTTTTGATGCCTGCAACTTCACCCGGCGAAACTTCCATCAGCTCTGTTTTAAAACCGTGCGCCTCACCCCAGCGTAGATACATGCGCAGCAGCATCTCTGCCCAGTCCTGTGCTTCTGTACCACCGGATCCTGACTGGATATCGACGAAAGCGTTACAGGAATCCATCTCGCCAGAAAACATGCGGCGAAACTCCAACTCTACCATATCAGATTCAAGGGCTTTCAGATCATCAACGATGCTGTTGATACTGTCTTCATCGCCTTCTTCAACAGACATTTCCAGAAGTTCTTCTGCATCGTTCAGACTACTGTCGAGGTCTTCGATGGTGACGACAATCTTCTCTAACCTCGAACGCTCCTGCCCCAGTTTCTGTGCATTTACAGGATCATCCCAGACGCCCGGCTGCTCGAGTTCTCGATTAACTTCTTCTAACTCTTCTTTACGGCGATCAAAGTCAAAGATACCCCCTAAGTGAATCTGTGCGTTCACGCAGGTCATTGATCTGGTTGGTTATCGGGTTAATCTCTATCATCGACAGATTACAGTTTATTGCTAATTATGGGGAGCAGGCATGATACCTGACTATGCGTCCAGATTCATCCGTTGTGATGATTTAAATGGATATTTAGCGCTGTATTACAATACGACGGGTTTCGGCTTTTTGGCAACATCATTGCGCAGATACACGGGTATCGCCTGAGCAGCAGGTACTGTATTTCCGGCTTTGAGTTCTTCTACAGCCAGTTTTGCGATTACTTCTGCACTCGGAAAACAGTCTTCCAGTATGGCGCTCGGTGTAAATCCGCTGTCAGACAGCAGCCTGTCAGCGTAACTTGCCCAGCCTGTACCAGCACCCACCCAGGTTTCACCTTGTTCTGTCAGCAACTCACCAAAATGTAGTTTATCCGGTGATATAACCTGCTCTTCACCTTGTATAAACCAGTGCTGACCATCTAACGAATACTTTGCCCAATACACCTCATCCATGCGGGCATCGATCGCTACCAGTATGTTTTTGTTGCCTGTCTGCTCATATGCACGTTGTGCGATAGCTTTTAGTGTTGATACCGGTATCACAGGAAGATCATGTGCGAATGCGATTCCCTGTACGACGCCGGCAGCGATCCTCAGCCCCATAAATGACCCTGGTCCGCATCCAAAAGCAATAGCATCAAGGTCACTGACAGCAAGTTCTGCTTCAGCCAGTAATTCATCGATCATTTTCAATATCAGGCGACTGTGTTCACGCGGCGCCAGCTGGTATTGTGAAGTGATGCCATTATTGGCAGCCTTACCTTCGATATATAAAGCTGCAGAGCAGGCTTCGGTAGCAGTGTCGATGGCCAGGATTTTCATACGGCTTCAGGTATCGCTACCATTGAACGCCCACTGAAAAAAGCCTGGATATCTTTGATATCTGATGTCTGCGGCATCGCAGGTAGACTATTCAGAAAAATGCGTCCATACGCTTTTTGTCTGAGACGCGGGTCACCTATCATCACCACGCCTGAATCATTAACATCGCGTATCAGGCGGCCGACACCCTGTTTTAATGCGATGACCGCCTGCGGCACCTGGAACTCCATGAATGGCTGTCCGCCACTGCGTTTGATCGCATCGATACGTGCCTGCATTACAGGATCTCCTGGTGAGGCGAAAGGCAGCTTATCGATGATGACACAGCTTAAACTTTCACCACGTACGTCGACACCTTCCCAGAAACTCGATGTGCCCAACAAGATCGCATTATCTGTCTCTCGAAACTTTTCCAGCAGCTGATGTTTTGGCAGGTCACCTTGCATCAGCAATTCGTAAGGCAACATCTGCTTTAAAAAATCATGCGCTTTATGCATGGCGTAATAACTGGTAAACAGCACGAACGCCCGGCCCTGGCTCGCATTTAGCACAGGCAATGCAGCCTGCATTAACTCTCTGGTGTAAGACGGCTCTGATGGCTGCGGTAAATTATCGGGTAGATACAGCAGACTTTGTTTTTCATAATTGAACGGACTGTCCCAGACACCGCTCTTATAATTTTCCAGGCCGATGTTGTGAGCAAAGTGGTCGAATTGTTTATTTACCTGCAAGGTCGCAGAAGTAAATAACCAGGAAGCAGAAAAATTATTTGTATGTTTCTGAAATATGGCGGCGATATCAATCGGTGTTGCGTGCAACATGAAACTCTTTGTATATGTTTCATACCACAATACTGATTGACCTTCATCATCAGTATCAGCCTCTGATTCAGCTTCAGACAATTTGTTATTCTCGTGAAACAACTTGAGGCGTGCAAGTGTACTTTGCGCACGCTCATAACATTGTTCCAGTCCACGGCTTCGCTCAGCAGCTACCTGTAATACTGCGGTTAAATCTTTTAGTGTTGACTCAAGATTTTCTAACGATTTTTTTACTGAAGGTTTATTCCGAATCTTTAACCATGTCTCACGTAAACCGCTATCACCCAGTGCTATCCTGAAATCACGCGCCGTCTTTTCCAGTTCTTCAGCATAGTCACGAAGCTCTGCCATATCAGACGCATCGTTAACCTGTTCTGCGATGCTGTCACGAGCTAGTGAGATCAATTGCCTACTGCTGACGACATTACCGAAGAATCGGGCCGCCACATCATAAAGCTGATGCGCTTCATCGATGATAAAGGCTTCAGCTTCTGGTAGTAACTCTGCAAATCCTTCATTTTTTAATGTCATATCTGCCAGTAACAGATGATGATTTATTACTACGATGTCTGCGGATTGAGCCTTTTTGCGGGCGTTTACGATGAAACAGCTTTCCCATTTATCACATTCACTGCCCAGGCAATTATCAGCAGTCGATGTCACCATCGGCCAGATATAAGAATCTTCAGCTACCGCATTTAACTCTGAGATATCACCAGACTGTGTTAGCTTTGACCACTCATCGATTTCGCTGAGGCCGGCGCGTGTTTCTCGGTTTATAAACCCCAGGTGCGGCGCCATAGTTAACCGGTGCAGACAGAGATAGTTACTGCGGCCTTTTAATAGAGCTGGCGTTGACTGTATAGAGAGCGCTTTGATGACACGCGGCAGATCAGTATGGAATAACTGGTCCTGAAGATGGCGGGTCCCTGTCGAGATGATGATTTTTTTACCGGAAAGTAATGACGGCACCAGGTATGCAAAGGTTTTACCGATACCGGTACCTGCTTCTGCTGCCAGAACATCACCCTTTTCAAGCGCATCCTCAATCGCGTCACACAAGACCAGTTGATTTTCTCTAACCTGGTAACCTGAAATCTGCTCGTTAAACGGGCCAGTTTGCCCTAGATATTCTGATGCGCGTTGCATAATTAGTGATATGTGTTACAACTTGAATGCTTTCAATGATTCGATTTTCTGATTGGCACGGTCATAGCTAGCTTCATCATTCAACTCCATGCTCGCATCCCGGATAAAAGACCAGTTCAAGGCCTGTAGCTCGGGGTCTGAAAATGCAAAGCTATTACTTCGTTTCGCCATCTGTACTGACCGACCTGGTGAGTTCATCTGCAGCGCCAGCCAGGACAGCCGGCTCCAGGCCGGTGCATATTCTGGTTTAATGCGCAAAATACGCTCTATCTTGTCTGCAGCTTCATTGTACGCCTGATTCTCGATCAGCATATCCGCTTCATCCAGCAAGAGATTAATTGCTTCAAACTCACCAGATTTATCGAGCCGCCATGCATCATATTTATAATTACCCGGTTCATCGATACTTTCTTCAGTCATCGCGTGTTTATCTGTAGTAGCACAGGACGTGATCAATACAATCAGAATAAAACAGTTGAACAGTCGAAAAAGATGATACATAGATTGTGTTACTAGCGTATTTATCAGTTAAAAAGGTTTAAGAACCAGTTAGTGCCTGAACTACCTGCACAGCCACTTTCCTGTTGTGGTTGTGTGCCCTCGATGAAGAGTAATTCTACCGCATTTTCGCAGTCTTTCTCAGCCAAAAGCCCATTTTTTACATCCACCCAGTGTTTGACCAGGCCATTCATTTCTGGAACCTTGTAAGGTTTGTATGCCACCTCTTTGAACAGGTTTTGCCAGATTTTCATGGCACCGCTTGAACCGGTCAGGGTCGTTGGACGGTTATCATCGTAACCCGTCCATACTACAGCCATTACGTCACCAGAGAAACCTGCGAACCAGCTGTCCCTTAGATCATCGGAAGTACCCGTTTTCCCGGCTACCTGTATGGTCAGGTTATCAGAGAGGCGCTTGGCGGTTCCGTATTTAGTGACATCGACAAGCGCAGAATTTACTATCGCGATTGCTTCAGGTTTTACCTGGCTATCGACATCCAGAGAATAGCGTTCTAGTGGATTACGCTCTTTATCCAGTACAGCGTGAACGCTGCGCAGCGGACTATGAAAACCATTGGCGGCAAAACTCTGATATATCGTGGCCACCTCGACAGGTGACATATCGATTGCACCTAGTGTTAATGACGGCAGTGTCGAAACTGCTTTCTTGCTGCCCAGGGCAGAAAGTGTATTTATTACCTGATCCAGCCCGATATCAAGCCCCGTTCGCACTGCTGGTATATTATAGGATTTGAGCAGTGCCTCGTATAATGTCACATCGCCGTGGTATTCCTTATCATAGTTCTCAGGCTGCCAATCTTTCTGGTTCGGTGTTTCATATAAGAATTCTGTATCATCCAATATGGTCGATAAGGTGTAATCAGTTGAGCCCTGTAATGCAGTCAGATAAATTACCGGTTTAATTAATGAACCTATCTGACGCTCTGCATTTAAAGCACGATTAAACCCTTTATACGATGGCTTTCTGCCACCGACCACAGCCAAAACATCACCATTAGACGGAGAGACAACGACTGCAGCTGCTTGCAGATCTTCATCTTTAGACAAATACGGTAACGTTTTTATGATCGCACGTTCCGTATTGAACTGCACATATGGATCCAGCGTGGTAAATACACGTAACCCTTCAGAGCTTAAGTCGTCAGGCTGATAATCCTGCTGCAGTTGTAATTTAACCAGGTCGATAAAAGCCGGATACAGGCCTGATTGTGCATGTTTGACTGTTATGATTGGTTTGTTTGACAGTTTTTCTGATTGACGCTCTGTTATAAGCTCTGACTGTTGCATCGCAGTCAAAACAATATTACGTCTCTCACGTGCATGCTCAGGATTTCTTTTAGGGTTGTAATACGAGGCACCTTTTACCATACCGATAAGGAGAGCCATCTCATCGATTGATAACTGTTTCAAAGATTTACCGAAATAAAACTCACTAGCCAGGCCAAAACCATGGATGGCACGTTGTCCGTCCTGACCAAGATAAATCTCATTGAGATATGTTTCCAGGATGAGCCTTTTGTCATAATGCAGCTCCAGCAATAATGACATGAAGGCTTCATTAAGCTTCCTGACGATCGTTTTATCCTGGGTAAGAAACAGGTTCTTTACCAATTGTTGTGTCAAGGTACTACCACCCTGCACCGTTTGACCAGAATAAATATTCACCATCAGCGCCCTGGCGATCGATAATGGATCAACACCCCAGTGAGTGAAAAAACGTCTATCTTCGATCAGCAACAACATCTTGATGAACATATCAGGTACATCATCAAGTTTCAGCAAAACCCTGTCCTGTGAATGCGCCGGGAAGATACCAGTAAGATAACCGGCATCAAAACGTACCAGATCAACATTCTGTGTCGTGTAAAGATTAATCAGCTGTGTAACTTTATTCTCTTTGATAGTAATTCGTATCGTATGACTCGCCTCATCACCGTCCCAGAACACAAAATCACGAGTTTTTACCTCGAAGACATCATTCCAGTGACGGTACTGTGCAGGCTGTTGTGGCAACTGATCAACTTTCTGATAATTGAGATAATCGAATTCGAATAAGAGCTGTTTTGTTGAAATGGACTTTCCAACATATAACTCAAGGGGGCGGGCATAAACATGTGCTGGTAATTGCCAGATCCTGCCTTCGAATCGTTGCGTGATACGCTGATCCAGATAAAATAAAAAAATCAGGAAGAATATCAGACAGACCGATGATATCAGCAAGATATTAGTACGCGTTAAAAACGATATTTTTCTTTTTTTTGAGCGTTTTTTTACAGGACGTTTAGCTACTTTTGCTTTTCTGAAAGTAGTAGATTTACGTTTTTTAGCGATAGATGGTTTGCTTTTATCTGTAGGCATTTAATTACATATGATGGGATTAATATCGAAATTATACCTATTTTTAATACAACTATCTTTCCGATCCTATAGCTTGATGTTATTTATTATTTTTTATCATACATAAAAAAAGCAGAATGAACCCATCCTGCTTTTTTAGATATCACGAATATGGTTACTTACATGTAGACAGGAACCTTGCAGACTTACCACTGCATGGGTCAGACTCAAACTGTGCTTTACGCGATTTTTCTTCAGCTTCACGTTTTTTAATCAACGCCTGCTTTTCTGCTTCGCGACGTTTTGCGTCAGCCTGTTGCTGCGCCAACACCTGCTCTTTTCTTGCTTTTTCTGCCGCTTGCTGGTTCGCTTTTGCGCGTGCATCAGCCGTGGCCTTGTTCTGCTTTGCCATCTCCTGAGAGCGTGCTTTTGCTTCAGCTTCTTTTTGTGCCTGTAACTTACGCTGTTGCTCCTGCTTTGCCATTCTTTCTTTTTCCTGCTTGGCTCTTAACTCTGCACGTTTCTTTTCTTCCTTACGCTGTTTTTCCTGGGCCCAGCGTTGTTGATTTTCTCTCACCATGGCCACTTCACGTTCGGCTTCTAACACACCGACTAGCGCGGCTTTATTTAACCAGCTAATCGCTTTGCTAGAATTCCTTTTCTCACCCACACCTCGCGAGTACATCTTACCGACATAATACTGTGCCTGAGGATTACCTTCATTGGCTTTTGCCTTAAGCGCATCAACCTTGGCCTTGTTAGCATTATTGATGCCATTTTTTTCTATGTCCCAGTACAACAGTTTAAACTCGGCTGTTTCATGTCCCTGATCAGCAGCTTTTGTGGTCCAGTTTGCTGCTTCAGCTTTGTCTTCCTTTACACCAAAACCTGTCTCATACATCTCACCAACTTTAAACTGTGCTTCCGCATTGCCTTTCTCTGCCAGCTTCATCTGAAAATCAAATAAACCGTCAGCCTGGACAATCGGTGACATACTTACGATTAATATTAATAACAATAAGGTGATGAACCTTGTATTACTGGCGATGCCAGCAATACAAGACTCTGTTACCGTTGTTAAATTGAAGATATTTGTATTCATAAAACTAAACCAGTTATATAACGATGTAATTTTCTAACAATTAACTAATATCTTGGTTTCGAATTATCAGGTCATTACTCTTAAAGTATCAGCCTAGAAAATTACATCCAGTGCGACACTCATGATACCGACTTTTTCCTGCGGTCCAATCATCTCGAAATCAGTGTTAAACAAGCCATAGTTAAATGCTTGATTGGCTTCTTGCAGTGTTGATGGGTCTTGTTCCACATCAACAACTTGATACTCAATCTTTAAAGCAGCACTGTCATTCACTTCATAACGAAGACCAGCAGTGATCGATGTTTGAATTGGTACAGGGAAGTTAAGTGAAGTTAGTCCGTTAGGCGGAAAACCTGGCGTACCTGCAGGAATAGGATTCTGAAGTACTGCAGCACCATTATCTGGTAGACCAACAGTAGACGCTTCACCTGTAATCGATGCAAAAGTAAGATGCGGTAACCATTTACCAAAGCGATAGCCTATTGTCGCATAGTAGGCTTCGGTATCACCAAATGCCTGCGATAGTGTTTCATCCGTGGTCCGTTGCGTCCACTCAGCATAACCAACAAAATTAGCCAGGTCCACATTAAAACCAGCAGCAGTTACATTACAGTCACCCTCACTGCCACCTAAATTAACATCCACAGGACCAAGTAACGATGGTGCAGTGAAGCCTTGACCCGTGACAGAAACTTCACACTGGAAGTTACTGGCATGAACAGCGTATCCACGACCTGAATATTTTATATCTATACCATAAATATTCTCGGCTTCAAAATATGCACCGCCACCATTTGGAATATCATCACGATTTGAACCAATATATGGCTGGAATGATAAGGTACCTGGGCCAACCGGGAATTGCAGCAACAGCTCGATACCGTTTACTGTATTTAACGGATTATTCAACAGATACACTTCCTGTGGAGGACGAATCCATGGATAGGCAAAACCAACTTCCACATAATCGTTTACCAGGTAAACCGGCTGTTTGATCTTACCGACATGCATACTGGTGGTTTCATGAAATTCATAATCGATGTATGCCCACTCGATGATAGCATTAAAGTTGCCTTTGTCACCACGACCGAGTATCTGAGCTACCACCGACATGTTATCTGATACATCAGAACTGATCTGCAGACCAAAACGGGTATCTTTTTCAAACGTCAAATCTTCGGTAATACCACGATCACCTAAACCACCGATATACACATGACCTTTGTCACCATCATCGATATCTACAATCTTGGCAGCACCTGCAGTCATAAAACCGTCAAACTGAATCGCTTGTGCTGGCGTGCTGGCAAGTACTGCCACGATAGCAGCACTAAGTACGTTAAACTGTTTTTTCATCTTCAGGGACTCCCCTTAATTTATTGTTGTAATAATCTGAAGATAGTTGAAATATAGTGCTTGGCAAGCAAACGTGCCAAAATGGCACGATTAAATCAGATAACAGCGCTATCGTTTTGACATACAGGTTGAAATAGCACATGCATTTCAAACGATGAACCATCTTCATCTGAACTGAATATAGACAATATTTAATAATATTGAAGGGAATGTGATTAGTTTTTTATTTCGCCTGTCGACGACGCCAGGCTTAACGGGTAAAAGAAAGCAAACTATTTACGCTTGTTGCTTACCTTCTTCTTTTTACTGCTCTTGAAAGGGTTACTGTCGCTACTCTTGAACTCGATCATGATCGGTGTACCCACAGAGTTAAGTTCTTTTCTGAAGAAGTTCGTCAGATAGCGTTTATATACTGATGGCACTTTACTGATCTGGTTACCATGGATAATTATCCTTGGCGGATTCATCCCACCCTGATGGGCATAACGTAATTTTATCCTGCGTCCATTTATTAATGGCGGCTGATGTGATTGCACGGCTTTCTCTAACAGGCGCGTGAGGTCAGAGGTCGAATATTTTTTTGTGGCAGATGCGTATGCACGATCGATAGCCTCATAGAGTTTACCGACACCAGAACCGTGTAACGCGGAGATAAAGAAAGTTTCCGCAAAACGTACGAATGGCAACTGTTTATCGATACCTTTATGGATCAGCTCTTTTTGATAGTCATCCATGCCATCCCATTTGTTGATAGTTAATACCAGCGCGCGTCCTGCTTCCAGCACGTATCCGATGAGGTGCAGGTCCTGATCAGCAATCTCTGTTCTTGCGTCGATCATCATGATGACAACATTCGCGCGCTCGATGGCCTGCATCGATTTGATGATGCTGAATTTTTCAATAGCCTCATGCACAGAGCGCTTACGACGGATACCTGCTGTATCGATAAATGTATATTGCTTGCCGTCTCGTTCGAACGGGATAGATACACTGTCACGTGTCGTGCCGGGCATATCAAATACCACAACACGTTCTTCGCCGAGAAAGCGGTTGACCAATGTAGATTTACCGACGTTAGGACGGCCGATAATGGCAACTTTTATGCTCTTATCTTTGTCGTCTTCGTCGCTGCCATCGAAAACATCTTCACTTAAAGAAACTTCTTTTATGTCAAACGTTTTTAAAACGTCCGATAACATCGACTGAATACCACGGTTCTGTGATGCAGCGATAGATACCGGCTCACCCAGACCTAAAGAGAAAAATTCACTGGATACAGTTCGAATGTCAAGCCCATCAGTTTTGTTAACGATCAGTTTTACGTGTTTGCCGGTTCGCCTTAATGAGTCAGCGATAACTTCATCGGCTGGCGTGAGGCCATCACGTGCATCGACCATGAAAAGGATGATATCGCTTTCATCAACTGCCAGGCGCGTCTGTTTTTCCATATGGGTATCGAGCTCTTCGCTCTCCCCACTCAAACCACCGGTGTCGATAATGATGATGTCTGAAGATTTAAACTGAAACCGACCATACTGGCGATCACGTGTCAGGCCAGGATAATCAGCTACCAGTGCGTCACGCGATTTAGTCAATACATTAAACAAGGTCGACTTGCCAACATTAGGGCGTCCGACCAGCGCGATGACAAGTTCTGAAGTATTAGTAGAAGACATGAAAACGGGGTTTAAAATTCGTCGTCACGTTCGTACAGTCTAAGAACGTACACAATGCCACCTCGTGTCACGACGACAAGCCGGTCATTACCGAAAACGATCGGCGGTACGATAATACCGGTACCGAGCTCCCAGCCAAGATCGTCAAACTGACCCAGTTGGTAACGCGCAATAAAATGGCCGTCATATCGTGACAGCAGGTGAACATAACCCTCAAAATCACCTACAGCAAGATAGTCACCGATAATCGTCGGACGGGTCAGCTTTCTGTGCGCCAGCTTTTCCTGCTTCCAGATGGTCGCACCATTTAACCTGTCCAGTGCCCAGATATGTCCATTCTCATCACTGCTATAAAGTACTTTTTCATCGAGTATTACACCCGTGTGTGTTGAGAAATCACGCGCCCACAAAAACTGACCACGATCAACATCTATCGCAGCTACCCTGCCCTGAAAGCTGGCAGCGTATAAGACCCTGCCGTAAAGTTCTGCATCGCCATCGATATCTACCAGACGCTGGATCTCCGAACGACCAGCTGGAACAGACAGAGCCACATCCCAGATCACCTCACCATTATTCGGTGAGATAGCGATCAACCTGCCATCGGCAAGACCGACAAAAATTTTGCCCCGTGCAATGACAGGCTCACTGGTACCGCGCAAGGTAAGATCAGGTATCGCCCGCTGATATTGCCAGCGAATTTTTCCGCTATCGATATTCAAACTGAGAATTTTTCCATCGATGGTTCTGACGATGACAGTATCTTCATAGATTACAGGCCTTACCAGTACCTCACTGGGTACACGGGTACGCCAGCGCTCTCTACGACTTTTAGCATCGACTGCGATCACATGCGCGTCACGTGTTGCCACTAGCCAGACATCTTCATTGCCGCCAACACCGGCACTGATGATCGAATCAAGTTGAATATCTTCTTCGAAATCACCTGACTTCAGGCCGATGATATTTAACTCGCCATCCCGACTGGTGGTCACAGCAATTTCTTTTAGAATCAACGGATGCAAAAAGAGATATTGTTCTTCAGCGCCGGCACCTGACGATTTGTGCCAGCTCACATCCAGGTAATACTTACTATAAAAAGGCAGCAGCTCTGTTGGCTGATCCAGGTTATCATCATCAGCACAGGCACTGATAAACAATACAGATACGAGCAAGACAATAAAGCGATAAAAGCTAAAAGTGTTGTTATTCACGGAGAGATGTAATATTGAATTTATTGATTAAGTGATTCAGTCAGGTATTCGATCTATGAATTCACAGTTTTCTTACGCATTTCAGAAGTGCTAAGACCTTCTCCTGAGCCCTGCGTTGCAGTCTGACCAAGATTCTGGCGTTTCAGCTTTAACCATTTACCAGCAGCTATACCCTGCAGGTTAATCGCATTATCATAAGCCATACGAGCCTGTGCCACTTCACCCCTGGCGCTGTAAAGATCGCCCTTTAGCTCTTCGTACTGTGCATCATAAGCAGCTGCATGTTTCATGTTTAACATAGCCATTGCTTCGTCATATTTTTTTTGTTCGATATAGATACGAACCAGACGCAAGCTGGCAATCTGTTTTATAACGTCATCGTTTGCATGTTTTACTGCCAGCTCTAACTGTGTAACCGCACCATCAACTTTGTTATTTTCATATTCAGTTTTAGCCAGCGCCAGCGAAGCCAGTGCAGCATAGGGCGTATCTGAATAGGCATTGATGAGCTGGTTATGAATATCGATGGTTTTTTCATC
>Ga0316204_10007583_pt1 | contig 15743 bp, 13 predicted proteins | sample 6monrhotite_MG_2_FD_205661 | JGI IMG/M metagenome (GOLD analysis project Ga0316204, IMG submission 205661) | Microbial mat bacterial communities from mineral coupon in-situ incubated in ocean water Damariscotta River, Maine, United States -... | ecosystem: Environmental > Aquatic > Marine >... | reverse complement strand
GTCTGAAAATAGAGATGGCCTCGCGCTGTGGCCGGTCAACTGACCTTTCGCCCGCCATCAATGACCGCGCCATGTTCCATGCTGATAATTGTTATTATCTCTCCGACGTGGATATCCTTTCGCACCGCTATAAAACTCACACGGTTTCCAATACCGCCTTCAGGGGGTTTGGTGGTCCGCAAGGCATGATTGGCATTGAGCGCGTACTTGAACATGTCGCTGCCGAGCTTGATAAAGACCCGCTTGATGTGCGGATGCTGAACCTATACGGCACTGGCGCAGAGGATATCACACCCTACGGTATGCGGGTAGAAGACAACGTTGCTGACGAGATTTTGGAAACGCTTGCAGGTAACGCACAATACCGGGAACGCCGCGCTGAAATTCGCCGCTATAACGCTGGCAGTGCAGTGCTTAAAAAAGGCATTGCCATTACGCCTGTGAAATTTGGCATAAGTTTTACCACGCAACATCTTAATCAGGCTGGCGCTTTGGTGCATGTTTATGCTGACGGCAGTGTGCATCTTAATCACGGTGGTACTGAAATGGGCCAAGGCCTGTTTACCAAGGTGGCGCAAATTGTTGCCGAAGAATTTCAAATTGATGTTACGCGGGTAAAAATAACCGCCACCACCACTGCCAAGGTGCCTAATACATCAGCAACAGCTGCCTCGTCAGGGTCTGACCTTAACGGCATGGCAGCGCTGGACGCTGCGCGCAAAATCAAAGCGCGACTGGTGGAATTTGCAGCTGAAAAATATGGTTGTTCCAAAGACCGCATCAGCTTTAGGAACAATAGAGTTATCATTGAAAACAAGCAGATCAGCTTTAATGAATTGGCGAAGCAGGCCTATTTGGCACGTGTTTCCTTGTCTGCGACCGGCTTTTATAAAACACCCAAAATCCACTATGACCGAGCCACTCACAAAGGCAGGCCTTTTTATTATTTCTGTTACGGTGCTTCGGTATCGGAAGTGGTGATTGATACACTCACCGGTGAGAATAAAGTTGTGCGAACCGATATTCTGCACGAAGCAGGCCGGTCGCTTAATCCTGCCATTGATATTGGCCAAATTGAAGGTGGGTTCGTTCAGGGTATGGGCTGGTTGACAACCGAAGAACTGGTTTATGGCGCAGATGGCCAACTACAAACACACGCCCCTTCAACTTATAAAATCCCGGCTTGTTCCGACCGACCGGACGAGTTGAACATTGAACTTTGGAAAAAAAGCCGCAATGTTGAGGCGGCCATTCACCGGTCAAAAGCCGTTGGCGAGCCGCCTTTTATGCTGGCGAATTCAGTGTTTATGGCAATTGCTGACGCAGTGGCGAGCGCCGGAAATTACCGAATTTCACCAAATATCAATAGCCCCGCCACCCCCGAAGAAGTGCTAACGGCGGTGATGGATACCAAAAAACGGGCAGGTGTTTAACCTATGTGGGATTGGCTTCACAGAGCGCGTGAAATGGCAGCGGGTGGTCCGTATGTGATTGTTACCGTCGCTGAAACCGCTGGTTCCGCGCCCCGTGAAACAGGTGCCAAAATGCTGATTTCAGATACCCGGCAGCAAGGTACCATTGGTGGCGGCAAGCTGGAATATGAGGTAACAGCGCAAGCGAGGAAGTTTCTGGAAGAAGAAGGCGCTGACTATCTGTTTCAAAGCTATGCGCTTGGGCCGCTTCTGGAACAGTGCTGCGGTGGCAGTGTAACCATACTGCTGGAACGCATCGAACCGGGCGCAGAGTTTTTGTTGGAACGTCGTCATGGCTTCCTGAAAACAGGATTTAAAAAGGGGTCACTGCATAAAAGCTGGACTGATCACTTCTCGCTTGATGCTCTGTACTTTCAGGACAGCGCAGGCGACAGGTTTGAAGGGAAAGCAAGCGATGCAGGGGCTATGCTGGAACTGGTTTCGCGCGCCCCGCACACGTTGGTAATGTTTGGTGCGGGCCATGTTGGCCGGGCTGTGGCAACAGCGCTTGCGCCGTTACCGTTTGATGTTACGTGGGTTGATGCGCGTGAAAGTGAATTCCCTGAAAGCATTCCGGTGAACCACACCAAACATGTTGCCGATGATTACTGCGCGTTTGTTGATAGTGCTCCAAAGGGTGCGCTCTATTTGATTTTTAGCCATAATCATCAGCGCGATTATGCGCTAGCGGCAAAAATACTGGAGCGCGGCGATGCAGCTTACTGCGGCATGATTGGGTCCAAAACCAAGCGCGCACGCTTTGAAAATCGCATGCTGCGGGAACGCCTAATAGGGGAAGAAGCGCTGCAAAACCTCACCTGCCCCATCGGCATTGCAGGCATAAATGGCAAAGAGCCTCAAGTGATTGCGGCCTCCCTAGTAGCGCAGTTGCTGCAAGTGATTAACCTCTGATTTATGATACACCTTAAGGACCAAGGCATGACATCCCAGTTCGCACCTCTCACAGTAGATGGACCTGAAATATTAGGGTTGGATCAGCTATTGAGTGAAAAAGCCATTGCGTTGATCACGGGTGTTGAGCGGAAATTTGGTCAGCGCCGGCGTGATTTGCTCAGCGCGCGGGAAGCTTTCCAGCGGAAGCTGGACGGCGGCGAACGGCCTTGTTTCCTCGCGGAAACCGCTGATATTCGCGCCGGTGATTGGAAAGTACGCCCTGCGCCAAAACCACTGCTTGATCGCCGTGTTGAAATCACCGGGCCAGTAGACCGCAAGATGGTGATTAATGCGCTGAATTCAGGCGCGAATGCCTTTATGGCGGATTTCGAAGATAGCAGCACGCCCACTTGGGCCAATATGATTGAGGGCCAGAAAAACCTGCACGATGCGGCTTTTGGTACCATTGAATATACCAACCCTGCGACCGGCAAACAGTATGCCCTGAACAAAGAAACTGCCGTTTTGATGGTGCGCCCGCGCGGCTTGCATATGGAAGAGCGCCATGTGGTGCTGGAAGGCGAGGCTGTATCTGCAAGCTTCTTTGATTTTGTAGTTTTCATGGTTAGCAGTGCCGCTGCGTTGGTGGGAAAAGGTGTTGGACCTTATTTTTATCTGCCGAAGCTGGAGCACCACCTTGAAGCGGCACTTTGGAGCGACGTAATCAGTTTTGTTGAGGATGAACTTGGCCTTGCACGCGGTACGGTGCGGGTAACGGTGCTGATTGAAACCATTACGGCTGCGTTCCAGATGGATGAAATTCTCTATGCGCTTAAGGACCATATTGTTGGGCTGAATTGCGGGCGCTGGGATTATATTTTTAATTTCATCAAACGCTTTGCCCGACAGCGTGATTTTGTACTGCCCCAACGCGGCGATATCGGTATGGATCAGCATTTTCTCGCCAGCTACAGCCAACTATTGATTCAAACCTGTCACAAGCGCGGTGCGCACGCCATGGGCGGAATGGCGGCGCAGATACCCATTAAGGGTGACGAAGCTGCAAACAATGCGGCGCTGGCAAAAGTAACTGCCGATAAACAGCGCGAAGCTGGCAATGGCCATGACGGCACGTGGGTTGCCCATCCGGCGCTTATCCCCACCGCGAAGGCGATTTTTGATGTTGCGATGCCTGCTGCAAACCAGCTGGATAATGCGCGCGCTGATGTGACCGTATCAGCGGCGGACTTGCTGCGCGTACCAACGGGCACCATCACAGAGGCAGGCTTGCGTAACAATATCAATGTGGCACTTTTATATCTGGCTGCATGGTTGGACGGTATGGGTTGCGTGCCCATTCATAACCTGATGGAAGACGCCGCCACCGCAGAAATTGCACGCACCCAGCTGTGGCAATGGCGTGTACACGGCGCTTTGCTGGATGATGGACGTGTGATTGACGGGGTCCTTATTGAAGCCATGTTGGCGGAAGAAACAGCAGCACTGGCATGCGAAAGCTTTGTTGGTGCCAGCAAGCTTTCTGACGCTGCCGCGTTGTTTAAGTGTTTGGCGATGGATGATGAACTGGAAGAGTTCCTCACGCGCCCTGCCTACGAGCTTGTGCTTGATTATGAAAAACCACAGCTTGCGTAACGACTTAACATAAGGGCCTGGCCCTAATAACAAGAAGGACGGCTCCGATGGAGATCGATTTTACACCCTGGCTGAATATGGCCATTCGCTGGCTTCATGTGATCACAGGTATCGCCTGGATTGGCTCGTCTTTCTATTTTGTATGGCTTGATAACCATCTGGAAAAACCAAAAGACCCTAAAAAGGGTATGTCTGGCGAGCTGTGGTCAGTCCACGGTGGTGGATTTTATCATAACCAGAAATACGCCGTAGCCCCTGAACAAATGCCCGATAATCTGCACTGGTTCAAATGGGAGGCCTATTTCACCTGGATGAGCGGCTTTGCCTTGATGGCGCTGATTTATTATTACGGTGCTGATTTGTTCCTTATTGATAAAACCAAGATGGACCTTAGCCAGTTTGAAGCCATTGGAATTAGCCTCGCTTTTATCATTGGTAGCTGGGCGGTTTATGACGGTCTTTGTCGGTCACCGCTTGGTGCTAATAACAAGCTGCTGGCGGTTATCTGGTTCAGCTTGCTGACAGGTGCCGCCTATGCGCTGACGCATATTTTCAATGACCGTGCAGCTTATGTGCATATCGGCGTTATTGTTGGCAGCGTGATGGCCTTCAATGTTTTCATGGTAATAATCCCTAACCAGAAGAAGGTAGTTGCCTCCTTGCTGGCGGGTGAAGCACCAGATCCTGCGCTTGGCATTAAAGGCAAGCAGCGGTCACTGCATAATAATTATATGACCCTGCCTGTGCTGTTGATGATGGTCTCGAACCATTATCCGATGACATTTTCCAATCCTTATAACTGGGTTATCCTCGCAGGGCTTGCACTGGTAGGAGTGTTGATCAGGCATTATTTTAATATCAGGCACAAGGGTGAAACCGGCCCGGCGCTTCCGATTGCGGCAGCTGTTCTGTTTGTCGCGCTTATCTTTTTTGCGGCCAATATGGAAGCCAGAAAGCGGGCGGCATTTGCGGATGTTCAAGCGTCCTTTGCTGAAGTTCAGGCAATTGTTGCCAAACACTGTGCAGCGTGCCATTCGGCGGTACCTACCCATGAATTTTTTGATGAAGCACCTGCCGGCCTGAAGTTAGACAGCAAGGAAATGATTTTGCAGAAAGCCCCACTAATTATGGAGCAAACGGTTAAATCCGATATTATGCCGCTTGGTAATGAAACTGAAATGACAGAAGAAGAGCGCGCCATACTGGGTAAATGGATCCAAGAAAATACAGGCAAACAGTGATGCGCACCCTTAAACCGCAGACGCTAACAGCAGAAGCCTTTGCCCCTTACGGCGATGTGATTGAAGCCACGGCGGCAGCTGAAATGATACGGATTAATCAAGGCAATACGCTCAGGTTTCATGACCTGATGGCCGTGGATGTTTTAGACGGCGACGGCGAGGTATGTGTAAGCATTTTTCGCTCTAACCCCTTGCCGCAACCGGTTGCCATTAAGCTAATGGAATATCACCCGCTGGGCACGCAAGCCTTTATGCCGCTGGGGCAGCAGCCGTATCTGGTGGTGGTAGCAGAGGCAGGTGAATTTGACGCTGCCAACATCAAGGTGTTTTTGGCCGAGGCTGGCCAGGGCGTAAATTACCATAAAGGCACGTGGCACCACTACTGCCTCGCTTTAAACGCAGAAAGTGATTTCCTTGTCATTGACCGCAAAGGAGACGGCGATAACTGTGTGGAACACCTGCTCGGTGTTACAGAGCAAATCGAAATCGCGCTATAATTTATCGTCATATCGGGACTTGATTCCGGTATCCAAGGGCTTCCCAAAACGGCACCCGATTGATAGGTGGACCCCGTGGTCAAACCACGGGGAGCGCGGCTGATCTCTATCACCAACAGTTTGTTTACCATGGGGCTGGCCTCACTGCCGGGCATGATGACAGGCCAGATACTCTTTGGTGTTTCGCCCTTGCTTTACGGCTATGGTTTGTAAACTTTGAACGTCCCGTCATCTTGCTGTTCGAGATATATTGTATTCGAGGCAAAGTTATTTGGGTCAAAACTCTTTGGTATGCCAAATTTAACTTTATATTCGTCCGGTAATTCCTCTCCATTCATGTCCCTAAACAAATTTAAGAGAACGGCGTAAAGAATACTCTTAGACGTTCCGCATACACCTTCAAAGAGTTCGCCAGATGGGATTTTATCTGTGTCAGGTCTGTTACGGCGGCTAAGCTCGCCGAATAGAGTCTCCAAAATTGGTACCGTGCTATACCCGGAGGGAAATAGCAGCAACTCACTCTTGTAGGCTTCATAAATTGTACTTTGGTATCTTGGATAGTTGAGGTTTTTAGATTTATCAGCGCATATTGCTCTAATTTCGGAAAGGTTGCGCTGCGCTTCAAGCATTAAGGCTTGCCCAATTGCACGGCGCGTACGTCTTTCGGCTTCTTCCTCCTTTAGGATTTCAACATTTACGCCAATAATGACTGCCAAGAATGCAATTAGTGCAGCAATAATGGTCTGGTGAGCGGTGAACCATTTCGGAATCCTTTTTTTTATTGTGTAACCAACAAATACAATCGTTAAAAGAAAAATGAAGAACCCAACTGAATTTATGAAATTGTATGTAAGCAAAACAAACCTCCGCACTTAAGTTATACAACTATGATACTCGGTTTGATGGGAGCTAGCTAGGTCACCCCCCGTTCATGCTGCAAATCACCTGCTATGTAGGTGTGGCTTATGGTGCGGTCGTCGCCCAGCATGGATAATACGAACAGCAGTTCATCAAGGTTTTTGGTGTTCCTGAGACGGCGCTCCAGCAGCGGGGTGCTGGCTTTATCGAGCACCAGAAAATCGGCTTCATTATCGGCGGCAAAACTGCCAACTTTATCTACCATATTCAGCGCCTTGGCACCGCCGAGTGTGGCGAGATAAAAAGATTTAAATGGGTTCAGTTGGTCACCCTTCAGATGGCACACTTTGTAAGCTTCGTTCATGGTCGCAAGGATGGAAACACTGGTGCCTGCACCAACGTCGGTGCCCAAACCCACCTTGATGCCGTATTTTTCGGCCTCTTTAAGGTGAAACAACCCGCTGCCCAAAAACAGGTTTGATGTGGGGCAAAAAGCAATGGCGGCGTCGGCCTCGGCCATGCGCTGAAATTCTTCACCTTCCATATGAACGCAGTGGGCAAAAACACTGCGGTTGGTTAGTAGGCCAAATTTTGCATATACATCCAGATAATCCTTCGCAGCAGGGTAAAGCTTTTTAACCCAGTCAATCTCTGCGCCGTTTTCCGATACATGGGTGTGCATCAGCACATCATCGTGCTCGGCCAGTAGCTTACCTGCGAGCGTCATTTGTTCGTCTGAACAAGCGGGGGCAAACCGGGGCGTGATAGCATAGCCGATCCGCCCTTTGCCGTGCCAATTGGCTATTAACGCGCGGCTGTCTGCGTCGCCGCTTTCCGGCGTGTCACGTACACTTTCCGGTACGTTCCGGTCCATCAGGGCTTTGCCAGCCACAATGCGCATGCCGCGCTTGAAGGCGCTTTCAAACAAGGCTTCGACCGAGGTTTTATGCACTGTGCCGTACACCAGCGCGGTGGTGGTGCCGTTCCTGAGTAGCTCTTTGATGAAAAACTCGGCGGTATCCGCAGCGTGTGCAGGGTCAGCGAATTTGGCTTCCTCTGGAAAGGTATATTTTTCAAGCCAATCCAAAAGCTTTTCACCGTAGGAGGCGATCATATCGATTTGCGGGAAATGGATATGCGTATCAATAAAACCGGGCACCAGCAGATTATTGCCGTGATCAATAATTTCGGTGCCGGGGTCTAGGGTGGGTTCAATATCGGCGCGGTTGCCTGCCGCCACAATATGCCCGTCCGCGACCAGCAGCATGCCGTCGCTGTAATATTGGTGTGCTGCTTTAATGCCAACAACTGTCGGATCATCAATCATGTGAAAAACGGAGCCCAAATAGGCTTTCATAGTATTTCCTCAGGGCATATTTTATTGGCGGTTGGGGCTCGATCAATTGAGCAATATCATTTGATCAGGCACAAAAAAACAGCATAGATTCTTATGCCAAGAAACCATGCTGCTCTCTGACGCTCCATTAAAATCCTGACTCTTTGGTCAGTCAAGGAAAAAGCCGGAAAACAGGATGTTCTAATTGTTATTTTTGGCGGTTTATTGAAGCTACATCAACACATACCATTATTTTTTCAATAACACCGCCATCATCAAATAACGGCATATAAAGCGTGACTGCCTCAAGGTATTTTTTATCTTCCGAAATACCGGGCGTTATAGTTAGCAAGAGGTTTTGTTGTTCAAGAACCATTTTGCTAGTGCTGTATATGCGTTCTGCGGCCTCCTTGTTTGGCATGGTACGTACATCCTTGCCGGAAATTTCGCCGTAATAGTTGGCGACAAAGGTACCTACAAGGCGAGCATTAAGCGCAAAACCATCATCGTCTGAATGCACGTCCATAATCACTATACGGTCAAGGTATTTGGTCAGTTTGGCGGGGTTGATATCTTTTCGACTTGGATTGGGAAGAGATCGCCAAAAATGATAGAAAAAATCGGTTGCGGCGCTGTGGCCCAATATATCCGTGTCGGAAAAGACGGTAAAATTGCTATACCGTTTGTTCGCTGCTGTGCCGAGTTTTGAGTGTCCTGGCAAATGAAGCCCCTATTCTATTTGATCCCTATGACTAGGGTAAATTTCAAGAAATGTCTAAGCACCAGCAAGCACCAAGTGTTTGGAAACCTGCTCGGTCATAAAGTCCGGCACCATCTGCGCTGGCTTGCAAAGTAAAAGAGCGCGCTCCCTTTGCAACGGCTACACCGATCAGCGTGTCAAACATACGTGTGCCAAGACCTTGTTTCTGTTCACTTGGCAGAACAGCGATGTCATAGATACCAGCATGATTACCGTCCAGTATGTAACTAGCGGAGGCAACGGCTTTGCCGCCGCCGTATGCTAGTAAATACTGAACGGGTAGCTGTTCTATACTGGTTTGGTCCTGCCCGGCAAATACAGATTGGATCATGAAAGCCTCTTCACTTTCGCCGAATGTTGAAGCGAGCACTGTACCAGCGTCCATCATGTGCATAGGTTCTTGCACTGGTGTAACTGAAAGCATTTCACGGCCTTCCGGGATGGCAGTTAGGCTATCGCTGTCGCCGGTCATGATCAGATTTTCTTCTATCGCTGTTTTATCAACTGGCAGGCTTTGCAATTGGCCGTCCTGCCAGCTCCATACGGCAAAACGATTGTCCCCGAACAGGGTGCTGCGTGCCTCTTCGATAATATCAAAAACGGGGCGCTTGGTAATGCGGTCAAGGGCGAGTATGTTGAATGTATCGGTAGAACTGCCGCTAAAAACAGCAGTAGCACCGTCAAGTTGAACAACGGAAAAAAGCGGATCTGCTTTGGCCCACCCGCTGGTTTTTAAAATGAAATTGGCGCGGTTCGCATCAAGCGCGGCTTCAATAAAAGAAGCGGATTTAGTCATGCTGGTATCCTCTGTTTTCCTGTCGGCGTGTGGCGCTGCGCTGTCAGCTATCACCTGTGTCTATACAGTCGTTGCTTATAATAAAGCTTGCCGGTATTCGCAATCATTGTTGCGTATAGACTGTGTTCAAATAGGTATATATGAAATGAATTGCTGCTTCCTTTTAAAGAGGCCATTAAATTGATCGCTGAACGCCCGGTATTCTATAGTTTTCGTCGCTGTCCCTATGCCATGCGGGCTCGCATGGCTGTCGCCGCTGCCGGTGTAGAAGTGGAACTGCGCGAAATTGTGCTGCGCGACAAACCTCAGCAAATGCTGGAGGTGTCTCCCAAAGGCACGGTGCCTGTGCTTCTGCTGGCGGATGGCAGTGTGATTGACGAAAGTTTTGAGGTGATGCTTTGGGCGCTGGCTATAGCAGACCCACAGCAGTGGCTTAATCCTGAAACGGGTAGCCTCCAGGCCATGGTTGATCTTATAGCCTGTTTTGACGGCGACTTTAAATATCATCTGGACAGATATAAATATGCCAATCGCTATGAAGGCACGGTTGCCAGTGACCACCGCATAGCCGCTGAAGAATTTCTCAGGGTTCTTGAGGGGCATTTATCAGCGAATGTATATTTGTTTGGTAATCGTCCATCCTTGGCGGATTATGCAATTATGCCCTTCATTCGTCAATTTGCGAACACAGATAGAAATTGGTTTGATCAGGCCCCGTACCCTAAATTACAAGCTTGGCTGGGCGGACTGCTTTCTTCAGAAACATTCAGAAATGTGATGCAAAAGTATCCATGTTGGAAGCCCGAACAGCCCGTTGTTTTATTCCCCGGTTGAAGCGCCACCCTCAAGACGCTAGAACCGCAGTGAAAACCTATCAGGAGATCAGTAGATGACAAAAGTGGCACGAGTAAAGTGGGCTGGCGATATGACATTTGTAGGCGAGTCGCCTTCGGGTCATGCGGTTGTGATGGATTCAGGGTCAGGGGATGGCGGTCTTGATCACGGTATTCGCCCCATGGAAATGCTGCTGCTCGGCGCGGGTGGTTGCTCCAGCATTGATGTGTTGTTGATGCTCAAAAAATCCCGTCAGAAAGTAACCGACTGCTGGGTTGAACTTGAAGGCGAGCGTGCGGCGGAACCTCCCAGAATTTTCACAAAAATTCACATGCATTTTGTAATAACCGGACATGATATTGATCCCCGGCACGTTGAGCGTGCGATCAAGCTTTCGCATGATAAATATTGCTCGGCGTCTGTGCAATTGGCAGCATTGGCAGAGATCACAAGTGACTTTGAAATCCGCATTGCTGACTAACCTCAGTTGCAGCGAGAGCAGCTAACGCTTAGTCTGGAACGGCAATATGTGATCCGTCTTTTTTATGACGGGCTTTTGGGGGTGCAGATATGGAACGTCGGCTCGTTGATAAAGCACAAAACAAGCAGTTGGCTCCTATGGGGCTACGTGCTTTTTTCAAGCTGGCTGATAGCTGGGCGCTAACTGTTGAAGACCAAATGGTGCTTCTTGGGCAGCCATCCCGCAGCACTTTTTATAATTGGCGCGGCGATAAGATATCGGGCGTACCGCACGACACGCTAGCGCGGCTTTCCCACTTGATGGCAATTCATCATGCGTTGCACACACTTTTTGACGATAGCACCCAGGCTACGGACTGGGTTAAAGCCCCCAATGCCCAGCTTGCCGGGCAAAGCGCATTGGACAGGATGTTAGCGGGTGAAATAATGGACCTCTATGTGGTGCGCACCTATTTGGATGGGTTGGCGCAGTCAGCATGAGGGTTTTAGTATGAGATCAGAAACTGCTTTGAGTGCCGCCAATTCGCATGCAGATATTGATCCCCGGTCTGTGCCAAAAACAAGGGTGAATTGGCCCGTAGCTTTTCGGTTGAAGCCCGCAAAATTTCCGGGCACTGCGCCGCTTTCTCTTTTGGTTTCTGATGGCGCTAGCCAACTGGCTGCACTGAAAGACACTACATCCCCCGCAGTGCGGCATAAATTGAGGCAGGTGCCTTTACCGCTGAAGGTACCCGCTGGCACACCCACCACAATACTATCTGCGTTTGCCAGCAGTGTGCCTGAATGGCGTTTTGCTGCTCGCGGTACACCGCATATGGTTTTGGCGTCATCGGTGACGGCTGCAGTGTCTGTTGCATCAGAGATATACAGCCAGTTTATGCGGGATACGGCCCAGAAGGCATCCACGCTTAGTTTTGTTGTGGAGAGGTTTTGTCTCGCTGGGCAATTTTCTGATATTTGTGACAGCGAAACCTTTCCTGCTTGTTATGCTGGCCCCAGTATTACAGTGCCACAGCAATTGGTGACCGCGATAAATGAAAACGGTGAAGACGGGCTTGTTTTTGATGTAATTGGTGGTCAGGCTGCGGTGGCATTAAATCCTGCGACAATTAAAAATGCCGGGCTTGAGCGTGCATTGGCGCTTGAATGGAACGGCGAAACATTCCACCGCCTGTATGATTACCGCGATATGTATTGGCGGGATTTATAATCAGCCTTTTAAGTCAAGTGTTCGGGTGATTGGTTTGTGAAGTCAATTTCGGCCAGATCATATTGAAATGGCCCTACCGGGAAAGCGGTGCCGTTGCGGCCTTTAGCCAAATTTTGGTTTCGCTATCCACAAGCCTTTCCAGTTTCTGGTAAACCTCGGTGTGGTAGGTATTCAGCCAGCTAAGTTCATTGTCGTTTAATGTCGCCACATCAATAAGATGGTGGTCAATGGGGGCCCATGTGAGATTTTCAAATTCAAGCATCTCGCGGCCTTCTACGCTTTCAGCAGGACGTACGGTTATCAGGTTTTCAATTCGGATGCCGTATTCGCCTTCTTTATAATAGCCCGGTTCATTTGACAGGATCATGCCTTCTTCAAGGGGCACCATGGTGCCAAATTTGGCAATACGCTGTGGCCCTTCATGAACAGCAAGGAACGATCCAACGCCGTGGCCGGTACCGTGGTCGTAATCCAGTCCAATCTCCCAAAGCGGCCTGCGGGCGATGGCGTCTAAAGCCATGCCGGATGTACCTTTGGCAAAGCGTGTTTGTGCCAGTGCGATATGGCCTCTCAGCACGCGGGTGAAGCGGTCTTTCATTTCTGCGGTGGGCGTGCCGATAATAACGGTACGGGTAATGTCTGTTGTGCCGTCCAGATACTGGCCGCCACTGTCCACAAGATAAATACTGTTCATGGCAAGTGGCAGGTTTGTTTCTTCAGATACCCTATAGTGGCACAGTGCGCCGTTTGCCCCTGCGGCGGAAATGGTATCAAAGCTGCGATCTTTCAAAATTTCGCGGCGTTGGCGAATTTCCCACAGTTTATCGGCGGCGATAATTTCATCGATGCCGCCTTTGGAGGCTTCATTTTCTACCCAGTGCAGAAATTCACATATGGCTGCGCCGTCGCGGATATGTGCGTCGCGGGAGCCTTGAACCTCAATTGGGTTTTTCCTCGCCTTAGGCAGAATGCAGGGGTCTTGCCCTTCAATAAGGGTTGCGCCAGCGTCTCTCAGAGTTTTAAAAACGCGGGCATTGTTGCTGGCGCGGTCCACCAGTATTTTTTTACCTTCAGTACCCAGCTTTGCAAGTTCAGGGTAAAAAGCAGACCGGGGTTCCAGCCGTACCTTGTTGCCAAGAAAAACGCGTAGATCGTTTGTTACTTTGCGCTCATCAACAAACAAGGTTGTTTGCTCATCTTTATCCATCAATGCGAAGGCGTGCGGCACGGGCGTGTTTAAAACATCCTGGCTGCGGATGTTAAAGGCCCAGGCTACGCTGTCCAGCATGGTGATAACGGCGGCGTCTGCACCTTGTTTTTGCAGTTCCGAGGCTATATCTAGGCGCTTTTCATCGGCTGTTTTTCCAGTATATTTTGTGCCGTGTCCGTAAACCTCTGCAAGGGATGGTTCAGGCTGGTTGCTCCATGCCTGGTCTATGGGGTTTTCTTCAACCGCGACAAGCTCAATACCTGTGTTTTTAAATGTTTCAGCGGCCGTTTCTTCCCATGCCACAGTTGCCAGCTCGGGGTCGTAACCGACGCGGTCGCCTGCCTGCGCATTGTCTTTTACCCACTTTAACAGAGGGTAGGTTTCGAAATGATGGTGCTCTACATAGGCATCATCTACCTCCGCCGCCACCTGAATAGTATAACGACCATCTACAAAAACGGCGGCCTTCTTTAGAAGAACAACCCCGTTGCCTGCCGAACCCGTGAAGCCCGTAACCCACGCCAGCCGCTGTGCATAGTCTCCAACATATTCGCTCATATGTTCGTCTGTAAGCGGCACTATAAAGCCAGCCAGGTTTTGTGATTTTAGTTGAGTGCGCAGAGCTGTCAGGTGTGTTGGGTTTGTGGTCACAGAAGCTATCCTCTTCAGCCTTTTTCTTTGTAAGCTTTTTTGGCAGTGATAACAGGTTTTGGCAAGCGCAAAGCACAAGACAACATAAACTGACACATATTGGAAATAAGGTGAAAAATCGAAAGGAAATTCGCCTTTACAGCGTGCTTTGGCACACGTACCAAGGGATAAAGATAAAAAGGATTATCGCCCATGCTGACAGCCCCTGAAAACCTTATAGCGCCCGTTGCCGCAACCAAACCGTATCAGTCTACACACCACGGCGTTACACACAGCGACCCGTATTTTTGGCTTAAAGACCCGAACTACCCAAAAGTGACGGACAATGAAATTCTGGGGTATTTGAAAGAAGAAAACGCATATTTTGAAGCGGTGATGGCCCCGCATGAAGCGCTGACAGAAAAATTGTTTGCCGAAATTAAAGGTCGGGTAAAAGAAGATGACGAAGGTGTGCCTTGGCAAGAAGGTGTTTATGATTTTCGCTGGTCATTCCTGCCGGGGGCGCAGTACCGCACATGGGCATACAGACCTCGCACGGCAGATCCATTTTCCGGCGGTGGCTGGCAAATACTTTTTGATGAAAATACCGAGGCTGAAGGCAAAGAGTTTTTTAAACTCGGGGCATTGTCGGTTAGTCCTGATGGCCGGTATCTGACTTTCAGTGTGGACGATAATGGATCTGAGCGTTTCACAGTAGGTGTGCGCGATCTGCACACGAAAAAAACGCTGGCAGATAGCATTGATGAAACCTCGGGCGAGGTGGTGTGGGCGTCAGACAGTAAAAGTTTTGCTTATGTGAAAGTTTCCAAAGAATGGCGGCCTTATCTGGTGGCGCGGCATCAGCTGGGCGCTGAAGCTGATGAAACTTTGTTTGAGGAAAAAAATACCAGCTTTTTTGTCCATATTCAGGCAGCAAGCTCACACAAATATCTGGTGATTCGCTCTGCTGACCACGTAACGGCAGAATGTCACCTTGTGCCGTTGGCTGATTTGACAGCAGTACCTGTTTGTATGGCACCGCATTCCACCGGGCATGATTATTATGTTGATCACGGCGGGCAGGATATTTATGTGCGCTCGAACAAAGACCATAAGAATTTCTGTGTTTATTCGGTTTCTGAAGCTGCACTGTCAGAGGCCAATTGGTTGACCATGATTGAAGGTAGTGACCGGCGCTATCTGCATGGAATGCAGGCTTTTAATGGCTTTGTTGCGCTTAATGACCGGCTTGATGGGTTGGACCAGATATTCATTTGGCACCCAGCAGAAGCAGGTGGCGGCGAGGGGCGTTATGTTGTGTTCCCCGAAGCTGTTTATGAAGTAAGTCTTGGCCATAACGTCGAACCAAACCAGAGCTTTGTACGCTTGGCGTATTCCAGCCTTACTACACCGCCAACCGTATTTGATTTCCAGCTGGAAGCTGGCAGTCTAACGCTACGTAAAGAGCAGGAAATTCCCTCTGGCTACGATAAAGCTGATTATGCGTCTGAGCGGTTGATGGTAACGGCGCGTGACGGCGCAGAGGTGCCGGTTAGTATTGTTTACAAAAAAGACTGGGCCAAAAATTCAGCCACACCACTACATCTGTATGGGTACGGCGCATACGGATTGGGTATGAGCCCGTCTTTTTCTTCAGCGCGACTTTCGTTGTTGGACCGTGGTTTTGCCTATGCAATCGCCCATGTTCGCGGCGGCGATGAAATGGGATACGGCTGGTATGAAGCAGGCAAGCTGGATGCGCGCGAGAATACGTTTAACGACTTTGTTGATGTGGCTCGGGCGCTGAACAAGCAGGGCTATGCGGATGTTGGCGGTATTAGCATATCTGGCGGTAGTGCGGGCGGCGAACTG
>Ga0316204_10007582_pt1 | contig 15747 bp, 15 predicted proteins | sample 6monrhotite_MG_2_FD_205661 | JGI IMG/M metagenome (GOLD analysis project Ga0316204, IMG submission 205661) | Microbial mat bacterial communities from mineral coupon in-situ incubated in ocean water Damariscotta River, Maine, United States -... | ecosystem: Environmental > Aquatic > Marine >... | reverse complement strand
ACCTGAAGTTTACCAAAACCGGCCAAGCTAGTTGTCGCGAACCGGTCAAGCTAATTGTCGCCTAATACCATACCGACTACCTAGCCCTTACCCGATTGTGGTTATCAGGAAGATACGCCTCTCGCGATTAGTATCCCACCTTGCGGTATTGGTACATTGTCAGGGTCGCTCTTTATTCAGACCCCTAGGTTTGCCTGATGACACAGGCAGTTACTGCCGAAACTTCCTTTTTCCGTAGTGACAGCTACATCTCGCAACTTCGTGTCGCACGACTCATTTCATATTGGACAAGGCTCCTATTCTCTATTCTGACCCTGACCCCCAAAAGTATTATTAGACAAGTGACTTGACCCCTATTTTTTACTGGGTTATCGATTTGAGGCGGGGAAACGCTGGGTACGCCCGAAAAGCAAACAAGCTCTTCGGGATAGGGTCCGGTTGTTGACAGGCCGTCTTCGAAGCGGAAGTTTGGAGTCTATCATCAAGGAATTAAATGCTGTTCTCAGAGGCTGGTTTGGCTATTTTAAACACGCCTATCGCACCACATTTCGAGATTTTGACGGATTTGTGAGGCGCAGACTGAGGGCAATTTTACGGAAACGAGAGAAACGCCCCGGATTTGGGCGTACTTCAAGTGACCATAAACTATGGCCGAATGCATTCTTCGCAAAACGTGGGCTTTTCACTATGAACGAAGCCCATGTAACAGCGAGCCAATCCCGTTAGGGAACCTGCTGATGACTGGAGAGCTGTGTGCGGGAGAACCGCACGCACAGTTCGGAGGGCGGGGAGGACGAGAGTCTTTCCCGACCCCTATCATGAGCGAATTGCAGTCATACGATTAAGGTTTGCTGACTGTCTCAATAACTGAGATTGCTGCCGTTCGTATAATAAGCTTTGTAGAATCAAAATAGGGCTAATACCCGCCGCCGAAACTATAGTGTTCTACTCCCCCAAAATGCACGGTTTGTAGGTGGGAACAATGTAGGAACGACTTTAGTCGTGAACCTGTGATCCCACTCACCATTGACCACCTTCAACAATTCGGCGCTAAAGCACCTCCTACAACTATTCCATGCGCTTTCTGCAATTTTGAGACGGTTTCAAAGCCAAAGCCAAAGCCGAACGGCAGGAAATGACATTTAGCTATCTGTCAGACTTGCTCAAGCACTATTATTAATTGTTTTCAGGCTAAGTGCTGACTATTCCAAATAACTGTTAGTTACGTGCAGGTTTAATCAGAATTTAAATCTCAGATGACCCTCTTCAACTATCACAGCTTTGCCATATTGGATAAATAACCCTTCTTCAAAGTCGTTTTTGTCCAAGCTATATTGCATGTCTTCACCGGCGGCCAATTCAATAATGATGTTTTCTATTTGTGGTTTGTGGTAATCCAGTACCTTCTGTTTACTGCCACTTAAATACACTTGCAAATAACTATTGGCCTCTGAGGCTGTGGTCCCTGTCATAATATTAAAGGCGGTTTTCATGGTTCCCGTTACCATAGACAAAACAGGGCTAGGGACAAACAGATTAATAAGGTTGGAGGTGTCTTTTAAAATCGCATATTCATCGTTTAACATATGGATATCGGTAATGCGTATGTCAGTCAATAGTACATTTTTTGTGGTGCCATCATATTGGGGCTTAGCTTGCACGACCAACACAACATGAGCACGGTAAATCGGGTTGCCAAGATAAGTAACTTCGATACTGCCCAACACTTCAGCTTGAATATAATTGGCATTCATAGGCATGGTAATCTTGGCTTTTGATAGGGTGAAACGCCCATCGCCTTTAGGTACGGAAATAGGAAATGAAGTTGGTAGGTGTGGTTCGATTAACTGGCTAATATCCTCAACTGAATAATCCACGTGTTTAAGTCGTTTAAAGTGGATAAGGCACTTAGCTAAGAGTAAGCGAAATGATGTTTTAATAGATTGCGAACCCAAACTAATGCTTCTCCATAAATATTTGTGATAATGCTTTGCCTAAGATACATTTTATAACTAATTGAATTTTATTGTATAAAGTTATTCTGCTAGGACATCTTCAAGTTTACAGGAAAGTAACACTAAGATAGCTTTTTTGATACACTAACTGGTATGACATCAGATGAGTATTGTTAATGCTGTCACAGATGGTTTTCCTGTTTCAATGTCATACTAAACAGTAACTATTTACATTATTCTAAGTTTCAAATAAGTAGCCGATTTATGCAAAAATTTTCTCAAACACAGTTCGACTTTATTATCATAGGTGCAGGTTCAGCAGGTGCCACTTTAGCGGCGCGTTTAACTGAAAATAGCCAGTTTAGTGTGTGTTTGATTGAAGCTGGTGGCAAAGATAAAAGTCCTTTTATTCATATTCCATTTGGTTTGGCCTTTCTTTCTCGTATGACTAACTTAGGGTGGGAATACGATACCGAGCCGCAATCTGAATTAAATAATCGCAAGCTGTTTTGGCCAAGAGGTAAAGTATTAGGTGGCTCAAGTTCACTCAATGCTATGTGTTACATACGCGGTGTGCCAGAGGATTATGACCTATGGCGTGATATGGGCGCAAAAGGATGGGATTGGCAATCGGTTTTACCTTATTTTAAAAAGTCGGAAAAACAACAGCATGGTGCAAGTGAATTACACGGCGCAGATGGTTATCTGAGTGTCAGTGACTTACGCCATACTAATCCCCTTTCTAATACCTTCGTTGCTGCAGCTGAAGAAATTGGTCTTTCAAAGGTTGCAGATTTTAATAGTACTGAACGAGAAGGTTTGGGGTTTTATCAGGTTACCCAACAAAATGGGCAACGTTGTTCTACGGCCAAAGGGTATTTAACGCCCGCTTTAACACGATCTAATTTAACTGTGTTAACTAAGGCTTTAGTTGAGAAAATTCAAATTGTAGATGGCGTGGCCACAGGCGTAAAACTGCAACTTGATGGTCAATCTATTGAACTGACTGCCAATAAAGAAGTGTTGTTATCTGCTGGGGCGATAAACTCTCCACAAGTATTGATGTTGTCTGGTATTGGGCAAAAACAACATCTGACTGAAAAAGGTATCGATGTAAAAGTTGATTTACCTGGGGTAGGGCAAAACTTACAAGATCATCTTGACGCTATAGTGCAACATCGCTGCAAAAACCGTGATAGTTATTCCATTTCTGTTGCTCTCATTCCTCGTTATGTCAAAGCCGCGTTTAACTATTTGTTTAATCGTCAAGGGCTTTTAACCAGCAATGTTGCTGAGGCGGGAGGTTTTGATAGAACACAAAGCGCCGACGATATCCCCAATATTCAATATCATTTTTTACCGGCAATTTTACTGAACCATGGCCGTACTACCGCATTTGGTTATGGTTATGGCGTACATGTATGTGGTTTGTATCCAAAAAGCCGTGGTGAAATTAAATTACGTTCGAATAACCCAAAGGATCTAGCCATGATTGACCCCCGTTACCTTGAACATCCTGACGATCAAAAAGTGATGGTTGAGGGTGTGCGCAGAGCGAGAAAAATTTTAGCGGCTCCGACTTTTGAAAAATACCAATCTTGGGAAATAGGACCCGGGCCAAACGCACAAACGGATGAACAAATATTAGCTTTTATTCGTAAAAAAGCTGAAACCATATATCACCCAGTAGGTACCTGCAAAATGGGTGACGTTGAAGATGTCATGACAGTGGTAGACCCAGAACTAAAAGTAAAAGGTGTACAAGGTTTAAGAGTGGTAGATGCGTCTGTTATGCCGACACTTGTTGGCGGAAATACCAATGCGCCTACCATAATGATTGCAGAACGATGTGCAGATTTAATTAAGCAACAATATCAATAAAACATTGTTCTAGAGCATACAAAAGGATCCGTCAGTGTTTTAAGCAATTACGTCATTTTGCTTGAAGAAAGTAATAGGGATGAAGAAGCTGCTTTGTACGAAGGTATGTATATGAAAATTGAAGATGACAATCCATATCAGTGGCATGACCTCGCTAATCAGGCGTATAAAAAGGAAAACTATTCGAAAGCCTTATCTCTTTTCAAAAAATCAGCTGATATGGCGCCCTATTTACATGAAAATTTTTTCGGTCAAGCGAAAAGCTATTTTCAACTGGGAAATAAAAATAAGGCCAATAAGGCTCTGCAAAAAGCTTTGGAGTTAGCTTATACCAAGTTAGATGAAAAGCTTTATTCGGCGAAATTGCATACCTTGCAAAGTCACCACTAAACAACTTTTGGTGTAATAGTTACTTGGCAGAACCTCTTAAAAACTACTATGACATTAGTGTCGCCACAATAATTGCTCAGATGCTGCAGCATGTAGAGTCCGATTTTGACAGTGAAGGGTTCATCGACCATGTGCAGCGAGGTTATGACCAACTTGAACTTATGGATCGTGGTCGAAAAATCGCTGCAGCCTTAAAGGTGTTTCTTCCAGATGATTTTAAACAGGCTGTGGCTATTTTATTAGCATCTTTGGATTCACCTGTGACGCAGGAAGAGAAAAATAGCTTGGCGTCATTTATATTTTTACCTCACACAATTTATGTCACTGATAATGGATTAGATTACTTTGATATTTCAATGCAAGCCCACTATGAACTCACCCAAAGGTTTACCTCAGAATTTGCTATTCGGCCTTTTATTCAAAGGTACCCAGAAAAGTGTTTAGTATTATTGGCACAATGGGCCACAGACAAAAATTTACATGTAAGGCGTTTGGTTTCCGAAGGGACCCGGCCCCGTTTGCCTTGGGCTTCTCGTTTACCTGAGTTTATCGAAGACCCTTCTCCCGTTATTGAATTATTGGAATTACTTAAAGACGATACCGAGTTGTATGTTAGGCGTTCAGTGGCTAACAACCTTAATGACATTGGTAAAGATCACCCAGAGCTTTTAGCCGACATCGCTAAAAAGTGGCTTAAAGACGCCTCTAAAGACAGAGTGTGGTTAGTGAAACATGCGCTACGTAGCGCGGTTAAACGCGGTGAACAAGGTGCATTGCAGGCTTTGGGGTATGGTCATGTTGCTGATATTAAATTTCAACATATAGCCATAACACCAGAAAAAGCCAGGATGGGAGCTAGCGTTCAAATTAATTTTGAACTGGTTAATCAAGCCAGTAAAACGGTTGCCTTAATGGTTGATTTTGCCATTTACTTCATCAAGGCTAATGGCAAAGCTAACCCTAAAGTATTTAAGCTTAAAGCTGCAGAACTAGCGCCTAAGCAGTCGCAAGTATTTTCTAAAAAGGTGTCATTAAAACCTATGACCACACGCACTTTGTATGCAGGTTCACATCAAGTAGAGGTGATTATTAATGGGCGAAATACGCTGATTGGCGAGTTTGACCTTAGATAACAATCCGATCCATTTCACATAAACAATTCCCACGAGATCGAATCAATTTAACAGGGGGCATGTTTTTTGTTCAATAAAACCTCTAGCAATGGTCGATTATTCGATAAGATAATTAACCACTGTATCCGTGAAATCTGTGAACAGACCATCCACTTTTAATTCCTCAAACAATAAATGTAGTGTCTGTTGACTATCTACATGGTCTGGTAATGCGTCCTTTCGAAAAGTATAAGGATGAACTTGTAAGCCAGCGATATGTGCTTGTTTGACAAAGCCCGTGGGTTGCATCGTTTTAAGGTCAACCAACTGAGGTATCCAAGGGCCTATGCCTTGAGCGACCTTGGCGATAGCCTTTAACCCTGCTGGCGTTTTTAAGAAGTCATAATCGCTAGGTGATTCTAGCCAATCATTCTCTGCAATGAGTTGGATGAGTTTTACCTTGGCCCCTAGAACATTCCGTAACCGCTGAGTTTCAGCAAAATCAAAACACTGCACATATATGGCTTTATCTGCATCATCTAGGTCATGCTTTCGCAAAACAGCCACTACCAGTTGGCTGATATCCACACCTTGCTCTTTATGCCAAGCAGGGGACTTTATCTCAGGATAGAAGCCGGTATTTTTGTAGAACTGACGATTAAGCTGCTGGATCAATTCAATTTGCTCTTCAAAAGTGGTAATGTGAAATGCGCCTTCGCCTTGATAGCGATTTGGAAAAACTTGTTTGCCTTGTGCATCTTGGCGTTCATGTACGGTAAGGGTTTTCAATTCAGCTAAGGTGAAATCCAACGTATAATAACGTCCATCTTGACGTTTTCTGCTAGGGAATTTTTGCTCAACATTTGTCACTGTTTCAAGGTGAATATCATGTAAAACCACTAGTTTTAAATCTTTAGTGACAACTAAATCTTGCTCAATAAAATCCGCCCCTTGGGCATAAGCTAAAGTCACAGATTCAAGAGTATGTTCAGGCAAATAACCGGGCGCTCCTCTGTGAGCAATGACCAAAGGTTTAGCGGCAATTACTTGGTTGCTAAAGGCAATCATGAGGAGTCCTAAAAGATATAATTTCATACTGTTCACTTTATTTACGTTCTATTAATTCAATTGCATAACCGTCGGGATCACGCACAAAAGCGATGACCGATTTACCGCCTTTTACCGGACCTGGTTTACGATACACATCACCACCTTGTTGCTCAATAGACTCACATATGGCATAGATGTTATCCACCGCGATAGCTATATGACCAAAGGCATCACCCATATTGTATTGTTCTTTATCCCAGTTATAGGTTAGCTCCAACACGGTTGTATCCGATTCATCACCATATCCAATAAACGCTAAAGTATATTGATACTCTTTGTTTTCACTCTGTCTAAGCAGTGTCATACCCATAAGATTAGTGTAAAAATCAATTGAGGCTTGAAGGTTGCCGACCCGCAACATGGTGTGCAATAACCGCATATTTATTCCTTTCTTATTCAGGCGAGATTGTTATTGATATGGATCTGAGCATAGTAATACGAGAATAGGAACTTAATATGACAAGCAGGCAATTTTTTATAGATGTTTTATTGCAGGTTTCACTGAGTGAAACCATAGGTTTGATTTAAGTCACTAAGAGTCAATTGCCAGAGGTAAGCTGAATATACCCAAAGCCATTGGAGTTGCAGCTAGGCGGCAAAGGAACTCAGCCCCATGAGCTTAGGCGTACTAAGTGATTGGGGTGAGTGAGAGCAGCCAACAACGCTGCAGCTTCAAGGTAAGCTGAATAAACTAATCTCAATTTACGTAGCTGTGAGACTTAACATGAAAGCTCTGTACCAGCCGCATTTTCGTTTATACCATTTTTGTTACTGTCGGTACTCATTTTAACTCTTCCTTGCAAGGTCACAGACAATGAACGAGCGTATTTTGCTTCTCCATCTTTATGGCAAAGTAAAATTTCAGTGGATTCATTTGCTTCACCGGTTTGGGTAAACTTAATGATATCGGTGGTGTTGGTCATCAAACTAGCCTCAGACGTTGCGCTTATAGAGACTAATAATTCTTCCCCTGCGCCTCGAATTTCGTCATCGTCGTCGTCAATAAAGACTATTTTCGGATCATTCCAGTCTGTAGAACATATGGAATAATCTGTCGATGGACATACTACGACTTGGGCTTGTTCGTCTATTGCATGGTGTCTGGCATACTGGATCAACGAGCTAATTTCGTTGATTTCAGCCACAATTCGATTTTTTATTAAGATGTTTTGAATACTTGGGCCAACAAATACCAGTATTATCGCAACAATAGAGACAGTGATCATTAACTCAACCAATGTTACACCTTTTTGTTGTTTCACGTTATCTACTCCAATGTTTAGATAAATACCAATAAAGAAGTGAACACTTCTTTATTGGTATTTGGTATACGATAAACTATTTTTGAGATATTAGGGTATGAAATAGTTATCAAAGGTTAGGATTAACATACACATGTTGATAACATTAAGATGTACCTACTTTTCAAAGGTTAACCGCTGGTTATAAATAGCTGCAGAGATCACCGGCCTAGTTGAATTTTTTGAATAGCATGACATTATTGAGGGAAAAAATGCAAACGAGTACTGTGATAGAACAAATGCGGGTTTTACCCAAAATTGATGTTAATTATGAAATTGAGCGTCGGGTTAATTTTATTAAATCTCAGCTCATCAGTAGTGGCAGTCAAACCTTGGTTTTAGGAATAAGTGGGGGAGTAGATTCTTGTACTTTAGGTCGTTTAGCTCAGCTTGCAGTGAATGAGTTAAATCAGCAACAACAAAAAAGTTACCAATTTGTCGCCGTAAAATTGCCCTATAATGTACAAGCCGATGAAGTTGATGCTCAAGCCTCAATCGATTTTATTCAGCCTAGTCAACATCTTACGGTGAATGTGCAACCCGGTGCAGATGCCATTGATCAACAAACACGTTTAGCCCTTGATGAAATTGGGTTGCTTCCTAGTAGCGAAACTAAGTGTGATTTTGTCAAAGGTAATGTCAAAGCGCGTACTCGAATGGTAACCCAATATCAAATCGCGGGATTACTGGATGGGTTGGTTTTAGGCACAGATCATTCTGCCGAGAATATCACTGGTTTTTATACTAAGTATGGTGATGGTGCCTGTGATCTTGCGCCGCTATTTGGTCTAAATAAACGTCAAGTAAGACAGATCGCTGAGTTTTTAGGTGCGCCACAACACATTATTCACAAAGCACCAACAGCAGATTTAGAATCGTTAGCACCACAAAAATCTGATGAACAGGCACTGGGAATGAGTTATGACCAAATAGATGATTTTTTAGAAGGTAAAGTTGTAGCAGATGGCATTGCTGAAAAGTTAGTCGCTATTTTTGACAAAACGCAACATAAACGAGTCCCTATTCCAACCATATATGACTAAGATTAATAAGTCACATTACTAATTGAGACATTAAATGAAAAAAATAGAAGCGGTAATTAAACCCTTTAAGATGGATGATGTTCGCGAAGCATTATCAGAAGTTGGCGTTAATGGCATGACTGTCACTGAGGTAAAAGGTTTTGGCCGGCAGAAAGGACATACCGAATTGTATCGCGGGGCTGAGTATAATGTTGACTTTTTACCCAAGGTTAAGGTTGAATTGATTGTGGCAAATGAACAAGTAGAACGTTGTATCGAAGCCATTATGAATACAGCGCAAACCGGAAAAATAGGTGATGGAAAGATATTTGTTTATGACGTTGAACGGGTTATTCGTATTCGAACGGGTGAAGAAAACGAAGATGCTGTTTAACTGAATTATTGGGTGGTTTGTCGATAGTCAAGTGATTTTAGAGAAAACTTGAAATAAATATAACTGCCCTTAGGTCTAATGCACTGAAACCAGATAACATTGTTTAACAATCATTTTTTATAGACGACTAATTTTTTTTAAAGGATATCCAATATGCAACAAATTAAAAAAACAGCTATCGCTACTGCACTTGGTGCAGTTGTAATTGGCTCACTTGCTTCTGTTAGTGTTCAAGCGAACACTAACCCGTTTAGCGTTCATTCTTTAGAATCTGGCTATATGCAAAGTGCCACAGAAGGTAAATGCGGTGGCGATAAGGCCGAAAAAGCAGCTAAAACCATGAAAGAAGGCAAATGCGGTGGCGATAAAGCCGAAAAAGCAGCTAAAACCATGAAGGAAGGTAAATGTGGTGAAGGCAAATGCGGTGGCGATAAGGCCGAAAAAGCAGCTAAAACCATGAAGGAAGGCAAATGCGGCGGCGATAAGGCCGAAAAAGCAGCTAAATCCATGAAGGAAGGTAAATGTGGTGAAGGCAAATGCGGTGGCGATAAGGCCGAAAAAGCAGCTAAAACCATGAAAGAAGGCAAATGCGGCGGCGATAAGGCCGAAAAAGCAGCTAAATCCATGAAAGAAGGCAAATGTGGTGGCCAAGCTTAATAACTAAGATTGAGTGAAATAATAAAGGCCGACAACAGACTCTGTTGTCGGCCTTTATTTTAGGAAAAGATCGGGGCGACAAATCGAATGACGAATAAACATCTTTCAGGGGTAGGCTTAGGCTTACGGCGAGAAATGCTCAATGAGCTATTACCTGATATCCCTACCTCAGTGGATTTTTGGGAAGTTGCGCCAGAAAACTGGATCCCTCTTGGGGGCAAGTATCAGAAAAACCTCAACCAGTTTACCTCTACCTGTAACTTTGTTTGCCACGGATTGTCGTTGTCTATTGGTAGCCCTGAACCTCTTGATGTCAACTTTGTAAAAAACGTTAAAACGTTTTTAGATAGACAGCAGATTTTGTATTACAGCGAACATCTGAGTTATTGTTCAGGTCAGGGTCACATGTATGATTTGATGCCGATCCCTTTTACCGAAGAAGCCGTCAAACATGTAGTTGAGCGGGTTAAACAGGTGCAAGATATTATTGAAAGGCCGTTGCTGTTAGAGAATGTGTCTTATTATGCGGCTCCAGGGCAAGAAATGACCGAGCAAGAATTCACCTTGTCGGTGCTAAACGAATCGGGTTGTTTGATGTTGTTAGACGTGAATAATATTTATGTGAATTCTATTAATCATGGTTATGATGCCGAAGCGTTTTTGGCCGCCATGCCCACCGGCAAAATTGTCTATGGGCATATCGCTGGGCATTACGACCAAGCTGATGACTTAAAAATTGATACCCACGGCGCTGATGTCATTGAACCGGTTTGGCAATTGCTTAAAAAAGCCTATGAAATTCATGGTATTTTTCCCACTTTGTTAGAACGAGACTTTAATATTCCAGCAATCAGTGAGTTATTGCTGGAAATGGAAAAAATTAGAACTATTCAACAGCAAGTGTCTGCCCTGCAACCCAAACAATTTAGAGCCCAATGATGTCTTTCCAAGATACCCAACATGCTTTTATTCAGCATATAAAAAACCCTCAAGGGAATCCGTTTGATGGTATCGAAGACAGACGTTTACAAATATATCGAGAGTTGTTTTTTAATAATATTTTGAGTTTTCTTAGTTCAGGGTTTCCTGTCTTGGAAAGTTTGTATTCTAAACAACAATGGCAGGGGCTGGCACGAAAGTTTTTTATTGAACATAGATGCCGCTCTCCTTACTTCATTGATATCAGCAAAGAATTTGTAGAATATTTAAGTGGCGAGTACCAATTAACAGAGTTCGATCCTGTTTTTATGCGAGAATTGGCTCATTACGAATGGTTAGAGTTGGACGTTAGTGTTCGCCAATCGAGCCAAACAGTTAACGCATGGGATGGACATTCAAAGATCACCCAAGTGCAAATGTCAGACCTTGCAAGTTTAGTGAGTTACCAATATCCCGTTCATCAAATAAGCGCTGATTTTCAACCCTCACAGGCCAGCGAAATGGTGTATTTAGTGATTTATCGAGATGCCACAGATGAAGTGAACTTTACCTTAGTTAATGCGGTATCCGCGCACTTGTTAAACACCATTTTGCAACAAGGAGTGGCAAGCATTGAATCCCTAAGTAAAGCCATGATTGAAGCCATGCCGCAACTTGATGTTCAACAAATCACTGAATCACTTCATCAGGTGTTGCAGCAGTTGTTAGGTCAAGAAATATTATTTCCTGCAAACAAGTCGACATCACCGGCCTAGCTTTTTAGGGCTATCAATTTATTAAACTTTGCATTAACATCTGCGCCTTCAATTTAGTTGTTAAATTTTGGGTGTTTACCCTTCAACCTAGAATCCGCAGTTGAACTCGTGGAATGAGTGGTAGCCAATGGTGTGATTGGCGTAGGGGAAAAATTTGTAGTCACCTTATTGGTGATGAGAACTTTCCCCCATAGTCAGGCGCATCAGTGGATGCCGCTATTTCTCGTGGTTTAACTGCGGAATCTAGGTTCAAGCTTGGAGTGCAACAATGCAAGATGATAACTGTCCACATGACCCGTTTAATTGGGGCTATTTGCTTGCCGCCTTAGGTGTCCTGCTAGCGTTGCCACTGATGCATGTCATACTGGGTTGGTTCGTTTTTTACCTGTAATTTCCGCAACTATTCTACTTATCTTATTATTCAATTACGGGGAAATTCGTGTCCGCCGAATATATAAAATCGGTTATTAAAACCGTTCCTAATTACCCAAAACCTGGGATCATGTTTCGTGATGTGACCTCAGTTTTAGAAGACCATAAAGCCTACTCAGCCTCTATAGAACTCTTATTGAAGCATTACGCACCTATGGGTTTTGATAAAGTCGCGGGTACCGAGGCTCGTGGATTTTTATTTGGTGCGCCTTTAGCCATAGAGCTAGGTATCGGATTTATTCCTGTGCGTAAACCCAATAAGCTGCCTCGGGAAGTGATAAGCGAAAATTATGAACTTGAATACGGTACTGACTGTTTAGAAATCCATAGAGATGCAGTAAAGCCTGGCGAAAAAGTTTTGATGCTGGATGATTTGTTGGCAACTGGCGGCACTATGATCGCCACAGCTAATTTGATTAGACGCTTAGGTGGAGTGGTTGAGCACGCTGGTTTTGTTATTTCTTTACCAGAACTTGGTGGCGAGCAAAAGCTCACCGATTGCGGTGTCAGCAGTTTTTCAATTTGTGAATTCGAAGGCGAGTAATTAATTAATATGGGTTATCAAGTATTAGCAAGAAAATGGCGACCTAATCGCTTTGGCGAGTTAGTCGGGCAGGAGCATGTTGTCACCGCCATTTCTAATGCACTTGATAACGATAGATTGCATCATGCTTATCTATTTTCCGGCACCCGAGGTGTGGGTAAGACGACCATTGCGAGGATTTTTTCAAAAAGTTTAAACTGTGAACAAGGTTTAAGTTCCAAACCTTGTGGTCAATGTAGCACTTGCAAAGAAATCGAAAATGGTAATTTTATAGATTTACTTGAAATAGATGCTGCGTCTCGCACCAAAGTGGAAGACACCCGCGAGTTGTTAGATAACGTCCAATACAAACCTAGCCGTGGGCGTTACAAAGTCTATTTAATAGATGAAGTGCACATGTTGTCGAAGCATAGTTTTAATGCTTTGTTAAAAACCCTTGAGGAGCCACCGCCTCATGTAAAGTTTTTATTGGCGACCACTGATCCACAAAAACTGCCTGTTACGATTTTATCCCGTTGTTTGCAATTTAATTTAAAAGCCTTGTCGCGCACCCAAATTAGCCAGCAATTAGATTTTATACTTGGTGAAGAGAACATTCAGTTTGATAAAGAAGCCCTCAGCCAATTAGCTAGGGCTGCTCAGGGTAGTATGCGAGATGCATTAAGCTTGACAGATCAAGCCATAGCCCAAGGTAATGGTGTAGTTGGCTTGCAAATTGTCACAGATATGCTGGGACTGATGGACAAAAATCAGGTACTTAAGCTGGTTCATGCCGTGGTTCAAAAAGACAGTGCAAAAGTAATGCAACAAGTCGAGCTAATGTCTGAACAAGCGCCAGACTATGCTTTGGTTTTGTCTGAAATTATGAGCCTGTTACATCAAATTGCTTTAACGCAGTTTGTGCCAGATGCATGTAAGTTAGAAACCATTTCGGCCAGAGCTATTTTTCAACTGGCAAAATCCGTACCTGCTGAACACATTCAATTGCTGTATCAAATTGCGCTGACAGGTAAAAAAGACTTGCCCCATGCCGCTGATGCCCGAACAGGGTTAGAAATGACTCTGTTGCGTATGCTGGCATTTTGTCCGAATAATCTAAAATTAGATGCGCTGGATATTGCTGCGAAAACGGCAGATGTTGAAGTGGTTATTCAACAACCTACTAGTCCACTAGAAAACCCTGATATTGAAGCAACGGCAGCGACTGAGCCTGTTGTTCATGTGGCACATCAAAGTGAGCCTGCTGTAGAGCATTCGGATCAAGCAAACCCAGCAGTTGCAGTTCAGGTTGAACATAGCCCGCCAGTCCATCAAGAAATCAGTACTGCGCCTGAACAACATCAAGGTGAACACCCAGTAGCGGGTCAGGCGGCGTCCACTGGCGACGATTTATTTGCCCAGCAACAAGATATTATGAAACAGGCTGAAGACTTTGGCCATCAACCAATGGATTATGACCAATACCAAGCTGTTTCGATGGAAGAGCAGTCGTCTGAAACTTTTTCTGGTGATTATCACCCCAATCATTTTGAAAACGACGCTATGCTGCCACAAGAAGCTCCACAGGCTGCGACTCATCAACAAATTGATGCAAAACCTAATACCTCTACCGCAGATTTGATTGCACTGCGTAATAAACTCAAACAAAGCCAACGTGATGAGGGGGACGGGGCTGAACAGGTAAAAAAGTCTGAGGGTTCTACGCCACTTAACCTAGCTTCGATACGCAAGCAAAATCACCAAGTAGAGACAAAAGCAGTTGCTGAAAATGACGATGTTCAAAGTCAGGCCCCACAAACTCTAGCAACCCCAGTTTCTGAGTTGTCAGCAACGCCTTCAAACGCAGAGCCGATTGTAAATAATACACCGCCTTGGCCAGTCGAAAACGAGTCGCAAGCTACACCAGAGGCTTTACCCGTACCTACACTAGTAGTCAGTCCGTTTTCGGCAGGAAAAACCATAGAGGAAGCCGAGACTTTTGATTCAAGTGCGCATTTAGACGAAGAAAATGTGGGCGATGTCACCCTAGAGATATCTGCTTTTTTACCTGATAAACAAAAAGTCCTAAAAGCGTTACAAGTGGATGAGTGGAGTAAGTTAATTGAAGATATGCAGGTCACGGCTCTGACTAAACAATTGGCCTTGCACTCTGCTTTAAATCAACAAGGCAACACTGTCAAATTGACTCTTTTAGAGACTAAGGCTCACCTTATTTCAGATACAGCGCAGCAGCAGCTTAAAGATGCGCTTTGTTTGGCACTTAATGGGTCCATTGAACTTGAAATTGCGCTAGGGCAACCCATTAACACTCCTTATGCGTTGCAGCTTAAAGTTAACCAAGTGCGCAACGAATACGCCCGGGAAGTGGTGAAGAATGATCCGGGCATTCAATTGTTGCAACAACAGTTCGCTGCCAAGATAGACCAACAGAGTATTCAGGCTAGATAAGCAACTAACAATCGATAGTTATCACAGAGAAAGAGAGACAGATTATGATGAAAGGTGGAATGGGTAACATGATGAAGCAGGCGCAACAAATGCAAGAGCGCATGCAAAAGAATCAAGAAGAGTTAGCTAAGACAGAAGTCACAGGTGAATCTGGTGCAGGTTTGGTTAAAGTCACTATGACCTGTAATCATGCAGTACGCCGCGTTGATATCGATCCCAGTTTGATGGAAGACGATAAAGAAATGATCGAAGACCTAGTGGCTGCAGCCTTCAATGATGGCGCCAGACGTGTACAAGAAACAACAAAAGCAAAAATGGCTGATGTGACTGGTGGTATGCCTTTACCTCCGGGTTTTAAGATGCCTTTCTAATAGTCTGAGCTACAAGGTAATAGCGAGTAAGAACAAGAAATAAACAGAAACCTTAGGTGATAGATGCAGTTTAGCCCCTTAATTAAAGAATTGATTGATGCCTTTAAGATACTACCTGGTGTTGGGCCTAAAAGTGCTCAGCGTATGGCGTTTCATCTTTTAGAGCGCAACCGTCAAGGGGCTATGCAGTTAAGCCATGTTTTGCACAATGCTATGGAACACGTCAAACATTGTGAACAGTGCCGTACCTTTTGTGAAAATCAGTTATGTGAAATTTGTGCTAACCCCAAGCGCCAAGAAAACCAAAAACTATGCGTGGTGGAATCCCCGCAAGATATGCTGGCTATTGAGCAAACCCTAGAGTTCAAAGGTCGCTACTTTGTGTTGATGGGGCATTTATCGCCAATTGACGGTATTGGGCCAGCTGATATTGGTT
>Ga0316204_10007580_pt1 | contig 15748 bp, 12 predicted proteins | sample 6monrhotite_MG_2_FD_205661 | JGI IMG/M metagenome (GOLD analysis project Ga0316204, IMG submission 205661) | Microbial mat bacterial communities from mineral coupon in-situ incubated in ocean water Damariscotta River, Maine, United States -... | ecosystem: Environmental > Aquatic > Marine >... | reverse complement strand
CGAAGGTCTGGTCGACAACCCAGTCCGGACGGGCAGAGGGGCGATCGGCCTTGTTGATCACGACGATCGGCTTCAGGCCACGGGCCAGCGCCTTCTTGGTCACGAAGGAGGTTTGCGGCATCGGGCCATCGACCGCATCAACCAGCAGAAGGACGCCATCGACCATCGACAGGACGCGCTCGACCTCACCGCCAAAGTCGGCGTGGCCGGGGGTGTCGACGATGTTGATGTTCCAGTCATTCCAGGTAACGGCGGTATTCTTGGCCAGGATCGTGATCCCGCGTTCTTTTTCCAGATCGTTGGAATCCATCATGCGCTCGGACACGTTCGCGCGCTCGCCCAGCGTGCCGGACTGTTGCAGCAACTGGTCGACCAGTGTGGTCTTGCCGTGGTCAACGTGCGCCACGATGGCGATATTGCGCAGCTTGTCGAGGGACGCGCTCATGATGATATTCCTGTCGTGAAAAGGCGCGCCCTCATACGCTGTGAGGGCGAAGCTGGCCAGTGCTTATTCCGTGCGAGGCCGTGATTATCGAAAGCGGGTCGTACCGCTCAGCCCGAGTTGGCAGGTGCGGGCGGATCGGGCGGCGTGTCATCTGGTGTCGGCCGCCCCGACGGGGTTGGCATGTAGCGCCGGGTGTTCGGGGCCGAGGGCTGTGGCTCGAGAAAGGCACGGACCATGTGAGAGCGGCGGACCAGCCCGCGAATACTCGTGATGATCAGGGACAGGGCCAGGATGAAGGCAAACAAGAGCCAGCCCCATCGGGTGGCGGTAGCCTTGATTTCGGCCATGTGGCTGACAGAGACGAAATACCAGTCCGGACCCGCGATCCGGCTGAAGGCTACCAGAAACTCGCTTCGCGGCGCACCGACAACGCCGCGGGGGCGAGGGTCGTCGCGCAACAAGTTCATGATCTCGGCCGGATTGACCCCGATAGCCCGAGCTTCCTCGATCGAGTGGCCGCGAGCGATGACGGCGCCATCCCGGTCAAAGACCAGATTGACCCCGCCAGCCGGCGGCGCTTCCAGCGAGGAGGCCAGATGCTCGGTCATGTCGATCGAGGTTCCGAACGCGCCCATGAGCTCGCCATCGACGCGGACCGGCTTGCGGCAGGCCGTCGCCGCGCGCTCGCCACCATCAGAGTATACGAAACGCGACAACTGGGTGCATTGCATCGCGTTATCAGGGTTGGTTTCCTCGCTGAACAGGCGCGGGTCTTCGTCAGCCTCGAGATTGAAATCAGCGGGCGCTTCATAGCGATAGAAGGCCAGCCGGTCCGTGCGGTCGGGCGCGAAGATGACAACGCGTCGATCCGGCGTGAAATAATAGAGGCTGGAGAATTGTCCAAGATGGGACTCGCCAAAAGCCCGCACGACATGAAACCCGGCCATGTAGCGCCGTCGCTCTTCGACGGTCATGCGCTCGCCATCTGCCATGAAGGCACCGATCCCGAAAACATAATCGGCGCCGGGCAGGGACAGCCCGTCAAACAGATCCGGGTGGCTGCGCCGCGTACCATCGCCGAACGGCGGGAAAAGCGCGTCGAACTCATCGAGGAAACCCTCTCCCTCGATAAGTCGATGACGCCGCAGGAATGCGGCTTCGGCGGCAGTGGTCAGCACACGCGTATCGTCAAACAGGGTTTGTTCTCGATCCGCCCGGACCCGGATATACGATTGCAGCATCTCGGCCCGCGCGGTGGACAGCGAAGAGATCAGCACCCTGTGAGCCGCCACGCCGGAAATCCCGGCGAGGATCACCGAAAGCAAGACATGGACGGCAATGATTATTCCCTGGCGCACCGGCAAGGCCTCTATTCTCAGACGCCCCCTATACACCGTGAGTGCCTAACAATCGGTGATATTTGATGAGCGACCACCACGGTCCAGCGCTAACCTTCGGGCACGGAATTGGCAAGACGGCGAACATGCCTGCAGAAGGCCTCCTGTTCACCCGAATTCATCATGCGATTGGCCGCAAGTGGTACGACTTCAACAGCTTCGCGCAGGCTTTCATACACGGACTTCCCCTTCTCGGTGAGATAGAGGTGGCTGACACGGCCATCCGCCTGCGATGCTCGCCGCACAAGCAAACCCGCCTCAAGCAGGGCTTTGGTCGCCCGCGACACGATGCCCTTGTCCATCGGCGTGACAGTCACTACTTCCGCAGCCGTCCGGCCTGGCACTTCGGCGATCGCCACAAGCACTCGCCATTGCGAAAGGTTGAGACCAGCCTCGCGTTTGACGATCGCCCCTGTCAGCCGCGCGATCCGGTCCGCCAGCACTGTCACCTGATAGGGCCAGTACTCGTTCAGTCGGATCGGATCGCTGACAGGACCCGCTGGCAACACGGTCGAGGCCTCGGCCCGTTGGGACCGGTCAACAGCGGGCGGCAGGCCAACCGGCGCGTCCGGAGCATCAGGGTTCATTTGGTTCATGTCGCGATATTAGTTGCAATCACAACTTGACGCAATAGCAACCAGTGCGCTATCTGTCGGCTCAACTGAAAACAGCGCGCTGCCGCCCGGACCCCAGGTGCGGCTGGCCGGCGTCGCTCTGACATCCTGGAGACAAGACATGGCAGACCTGTTCGAAAATCCGATGGGCCTTTGCGGCTTCGAGTTCGTCGAGTTCACCGCGCAGGAGCGCGGTATCATCGAGCCGGTTTTTGAGGCCATGGGCTTTGTCCATATCGCCAATCACCGCTCAAAGGATGTTGAGTTGTGGCGCCAGGGCGGTATCAATTTTCTGATCAATTACGAGCCAGACACACAAGCCTCTTTCTTTGCCAAAGAGCATGGCCCTTCGGCCTGCGGCATGGGTTTTCGCGTCCACGACGCCTCTGCGGCCTATGAGGAATGCCTCGAGCGCGGCGCCGAGCCGGTGCTGACCGAGCCAGGCATTTCCGAGCTCGTTATTCCGGCCGTCAAGGGAATCGGTGGTGCGTCGGTCTACCTGATCGACCGCTTCGAGGACGGCAAGTCGATCTATGATATCGACTTCAACTATCTCGAAGGTGTCGACATCCACCCTGAGGGCTGTGGCTTCAATGTGATCGATCACCTGACCCACAATGTCTACAAGGGCCGGATGGACTATTGGGCCAAGTATTACGAGGATCTCTTCAACTTCCGCGAAATCCGCTTCTTCGACATCAAGGGCGAGTATACCGGCTTGGTATCCCGTGCCATGACGGCACCGGACGGGCTGATCCGCATTCCGCTGAACGAAGAAAAGTCAGACACCGTCGGTCAGATCGAGGAATACCTGCGCGAATACAAGGGTGAAGGCATCCAGCACATCGCCTTCTCCTGCGACAATCTCATCGAATGCTGGGACCGCCTGAAGAAAGCCGGCACCGTCTTCATGACCGCCCCGCCGGAAACCTATTACGCGATGCTGGAAGATCGCCTTCCGGGCCATGGCGAACCAACCGAAGAGTTCAAGAAGCGCGGCATCCTGCTCGACGGGACCACCGAAGGTGGCCAGCCACGCCTGCTGCTGCAGATATTCTCGGGCAAGGCCATTGGTCCGATCTTCTTCGAATTCATCCAGCGCAAGGAAGACGAAGGCTTCGGCGAAGGCAATTTCAAGGCCCTGTTCGAATCGATCGAGCGCGATCAGATCGACCGCGGCGTCATCAACGCCGCCGAGTAGGAGGTTTCCATGTCCGTCAACATAAAACGCATCCACCACGTCGCCTATCGCTGCAAGGACGCGAAAGAGACAATCGAGTTCTACCAGCGTGTCATGGGCATGGATTTCAAGCTCGCCATTGCCGAGAATGAAGTCCCCTCGACCAAGGCGCCGGACCCCTACATGCACGTCTTTCTGGACGCCGGCATGGGCAATGTCCTGGCCTTTTTCGAACTGCCCAACTCGCCGGAAATGGGCCGCGATGGCAATACGCCGGAATGGGTCCAGCACATCGCTTTCGAGGTCGAGGACATGGATGCCCTGAGCTCCGCCAAGGCGCATATCGAGGCTGAAGGCCTCGAAGTGCTCGGTCCGGTCAATCACGGCATCTTCAAATCGATCTATTTCTTCGACCCGAATGGTCACCGCCTCGAACTGGCGGCCAATACCGGGACCGACGAACAAATGGCCGAGCTCAAGACCGTCGCCCCGGCGATGATCGAGGAATGGAGCCGGACCAAGCGCGCGCCCAAGCACGCCGCCTGGCTGCACGAACAGGACTAGCATCCTCCAAGCGGGTGACACTGCCACGTAACGACGCCCCGCCCGCAAAAGGTGGGGCGTTTTGCGTCGGGCATTGCGCGCCTGGCGGGAGGTTGCAATTGATGCCGTGGCGGGCTTGGGACATGATCGCCGGCATGTGGCGCTCCATTATGATCTATGCCGTTGTTCTGGCCGTCTGCGTCTTCCTTCTGGAATGGCTGCAATACCGGTTCTGGGCCCGTTCCATCGGGATCGAGCTGTTGATTGGCCTGGTTGGTCTTGGCTGTGTCGCGCTGGGCATCTGGGTCGGTGTGCGGTTGACCCGCAGGGCTGACCCGGCGCCATTCGCGCGCAATGAGGCGGCAATCAAGAGCCTGAGCCTGACACCGCGCGAGCTGGACGTGCTGGAAGCTCTCGTCTCAGGGAGCAGCAACAAGGCGCTGGCCCGCGTGCTAGGCGTCTCGCCCAATACCGTCAAAACCCATCTCGCCCGACTGTTCGGTAAGCTGGATGTCAACAACCGCGTCCAGGCGATCGAAGAAGCCCGCACACTCCGCCTGATCCCGGCCGCGGGCGACCCGGCGGTCAGCCCTGCTGAAAGAACAATGGCAGACGGGTGATTTCGTCACAATCACCCTTCCGGGTGACGACGTCGATGGCTGGGTCGTCAGTCTGGGCAGGTCAGGCAAACAGGAGGCGCCCACCCGGGCGATATAACGACATCATGACCCGTATGATCATCATTTTCGGCAGTCTCGCAGGCAGTCTCGTCGCCGTTTTCATGCTCCTCAGCATATCGGTACTGGCCGACCCGGACGGTCGGGGCTCGGAAACCTTCGGCTATCTGGGCATGTTGCTGGCCCTGTCTATTATCTTCGTTGCCATCAAACGCCATCGCGACATCAATTTGGGCGGAGTGATCCGATTTTGGCCGGCACTCGCCTTCGGGCTCGGGGTCGCGGCCGTCGCCGCGATCTTCTACGTCGTGGCCTGGGAAGTCTATTTCAACGCCACCGACCGGGCCTTTATGGATGCCTATGTCAACGGCCAGATCGCGGCCCGCGAGGCGGCTGGCGCCAGCGCCGAGGAATTGGCGGCCTTCGAAGCCAGCACGCGCGAAATGGCGGCATTGTACGGAAATTGGTGGTTCCGCGTGCCGATGACCTTTGTCGAAATTTTCCCGGTCGGCGCCCTCGTCAGCCTCGTCTCCGCCGGACTGTTGCGCAATCGCAAACTCCTGCCCAGGCGGGTCTGAACCAGGCTGTTGCAGCCATGAGAGAGCGCGCCCGACAGCCATGCCGGGCGCGCACTCGCTGACCGGGACAAGAACGGCAGCCACCCCGCTTTTGTCGCCGGGGCTTTTCGTGCAGTGTGAAGCTCAATCCGGGGGGATTGCGCCAGGAAGACCGATTTGGCGAAAGCCGCCCCGCGGCCGCCGCAAGCCGATTTCGGCTTCGCGATGAAAGATTGGTGCACTGTGACCGCTGACCTTCCCCCCGACGCCTACCGCGCTTCGCTGGACATCTCGACCACCTTCGCCGAACAGATCCGGGCCCATGGCGCCGAGGTCCTGACGCGACTTGTACCTGACTTGCAGCCCTACCACGCTGCAATGCGCCTGGTCGGCAGCCGGCTGGAACTGGCAGGTGATGAACCGGCAGTCCTGATGCTGCAAGAGATCGTCCGGTCAGCCGCTGAGGCCAGCCAGGATGGCACCCCGCCCGATCAATTCTGGGCGCCGGGGGCCGTGGCCACCAGCCTGCAACAGGCGCTCGAGCGCGGTCTGGCCTTCCGCGTGCCCGGACTGCGCAACGCGGTGAGGCCCAGGACCGTCATGCAGCACGCCTTCATGAGCGCACTTCTGGCCAAGTCACCGCCGGTCATCATCGGCGCCGGTCCGACAGGGACAGGCAAGACCCATCTGGCGCTCGCCGCTGGTCTGAACCTGCTGGAAGACGGCAAGTACCGCCATCTCGTCATCGCCCGCCCGCATGTATTCGAGCGTGGTGAGGTGATTACCGCGCAGACGCGGGCCGACACGGTCTATGATGGCCAGTTCGCTGCCATCGAGGATGAGCTGACAGACCTGGTTGGCCCGGAAGAACTGAACCGGCTTCAGGACGCACGCCGACTCGAGATCATGCCGGTTGGGCGGATGCGCGGCCGGACCTTCCAGAACGCCTATGTCATCGTCGACGAAGCCCAGAACATGAACATCCAGAAGACCCGGATGGTCGTCACCCGTCTCGGCGAGAATTCACGCATCGTTCTGACCGGTGATCCGGCCCATGCCGAGTTGAAGGACGAAGGCCCGTCCGGGTTCACCCACTTGATCAATCTGGTCGCCGGGTCCGACATTGCGCGCGTTTTCAACTTCAGCGCCGAGCATATCGTCCGCGATCCGGTCGTCGCAACGCTTGAGGCGCTCTACCGGAATGATGGCAAATCCGCCTGATAGGTTGGCGAACGCGCGACAGGGGACCGAGCCAGCCTCATTTCCCCTTTGACGCGACCCAGTATTGCGATTGGATGGAATTCGACCGGCTGGGGAGGCGGTTACGACATGATCCTCGCGCGCATAACGACCGCCTTGAAGGACCAGAATTGGCTCGCCGTCGCGATCGAATTCGTAATCGTCATCCTCGGTGTGGTGATCGGCTTCCAGGTCACGGGATGGAATGCCGCCCGGCAGAACGCCCAGCTGGAACATGCCTATCTCGAACGGCTAGCGGATGAGTTGGCGGTTGTCCGCGACAATCTTTACGACACACTGGGCGATCTGGACCAAGCCCGCGACAGCGCCGAGCGTTTCCTCGTGGCACTGGAAACAGGCGATACAGGCACTATGCAGGCCAATGCCGTCGGACTGACCCTCATTACACGCGTGTCTCAGGTTCAGGTGCAGACAGCGGCCATGCATGAGCTGATCTCCAGCGGCCGACTCGGCCTCATTCGAGACGAAGATCTGCGCGCCGCGCTGGCCAGCCTGCCCCTGGTAGAGGCCGACTCGCATGGCGTATTCGACCAGCTCAAGGCCCAACAGGTCGACATTGCTGCAGAGCTGCGCCCGCACTTGCGGATCACCATGCAGGACTACAGCGTGCAGTCGGTTGAAGTGAGCGATTCAATCACCGAGGAGGCCACAAGCATAGCCAACACGCTGTCCTATTCCATCTACGTCAATCGTGCCGCGGCCTTGTTTGTCGCGGTCTTGGCCAATGAGGTGGAGCAGCTGCACGCTCTGGTACTGGCGGAATTGGATGTGCCGGATACCAGTCACCACCCTGAACGATCCTGACCTCCGTCAAACAAGTCCTGCGCACGCGGTAAATGTCGCCATGAAGGGCGCCGCGAGAGTGCGGTGCATGACCGCATCCCACCTCGGCGTCGCATGATGCGTCAGACATGAAATGAACCCGTCGGGCGTAACGGGAATTTCCTGCGACCTTCAGTCGGGAGCCCGTTCGAACAGGCCTTCTTCACGACCTCGGTCGTCAGCCCCACCTGGCCACACCCTCGATCCGGCAGCCAATATCGTGATCGCCATCAGCGTCCGCAGACCATTCATGGGCGCAATCCTCATAGGTCCAGTGGTATTCGCATTTCGGACAGGCGGGTTGTTCGCGCGGATGGATTAGAGGTCAAGCTGGCCGGGCGACCGGGCTCCATGCACTTGAGCCAATCCGCCGGACATCTCTCGTTCGCGACTGCAGAAAGCCCGGTCGACCGCATGACATACCGTTGCATGGCAACTAGCATGACATGCATCCGAATATGGTCAGGTGTGAATCCAGATGAGACGTGTGGTGATAGTCGGCGGCGGGTCGGCCGGTTGGATAATGGCGGCCTATCTGAACGGCGCCCTCAATGAGCGCGGTCGCAACAAGACCGTGTCCATCTCGCTCGTTGAATCACCCGATATTCCCCGAATCTCGGTTGGCGAGGCAACAGTGCCCTCCATCCACCATATCCTCGATGTCGTGGGCGTGGATGAGAAGGCATTCATGCAAGCCACGGACGCAACCTTCAAACAGTCCATCAAATACGTAAACTGGCTGGAAAATGACGGGACAGGCTACCATCACCCCTTTAATCGCGCGACCTTGGGGCCGATCGACAATAGCGGCGCCAACTGGATGGTCTCCCGGCGGGATATTCCCTTCATGGAGACCGTCAGCGCCCAGACCCTGATCGCCGAAGGCAATCGCGGCCCGAAAACGCCGGATGGGCAGCCCTTCGTGGCGCCGATGAAATACGCCTACCATTTCGATGCCCAGCTATTTGCCGACTATCTGACAGAAATCGCGACGGCGGCCGGCGTGGAGCACATCCGCGCCAATGTCATCAAGGTGAATATGCGGGACAATGGGCTGATCCAATCGGTCGATCTTGATACCGAACAACAGATCGAAGGCGATGTCTTCATCGATTGCACCGGGTTCCGCTCAATCCTCATGGAAAAAGCACTCGGTGTGCCTTTCGAGGACTTCTCGCAATGGCTTTTCTGCAACCAGGCCGTGGTCGCCCAATTTGGGTATGAAGACTATTTCCCCGGGGTCGTGCGACCGTATACGACGGCGACAGCGATGTCAGCCGGATGGATCTGGGATACGCCAACCCAGACACGCCGCGCGATCGGCTATGTGCATTCTTCCGACTTCATTGACGCCGATCAGGCAGCGCAGGAATTGCTCGCCTACCAGGGTGTGCCCGCAGACAAGGCGGAGACGCGTCTGGTGAAATTCAAGGTCGGCAAGCGCCAGAAGGCCTGGGCCGGCAATTGTATCGCGGCCGGACTGGCCAGCGGCTTCATCGAACCCCTGGAGTCGACCGGCATCTATTTGAGCGAGCTGGCCGCGGTTCTTCTGGCCGAGCATTTCCCCCATCGCGACGAGGATCTGGCGCCATTGGCCTTCAGGTTCAATCGCGTCGTGTCAAATCGCTATTACGAGATCCTCGACTTCATCAACATGCACTATTGCATGACCCGGCGGACCGACACGGAATTCTGGCGGGCAGTGCAACGACCCGAGCACATCACCGACCGGCTGCAGGCGAAGTTCGAGTACTGGCGGACCAAGCCGCCCACCATGTCCGACTTCTCGGATCAGGCCTTTGCTGGGTTCAAGTATGGGGCGACCGTCACGGACGATCCACTGATCGACCCCAGACCACCGGTGGATACGGGCGGGCTCTGGGATCATTCCAGCTATGAGGCAATTTTGTTCGGAATGGATTTCCGGGGCCCGGAATTTCTCGAGAAGCTGGGCGGGAACCGTCCGCGCTCGCGAATGCTCAGCCTTGTCGCGAATACGCTGCAGGCAGCCCCTTCCAGGTTATCGCCGCACCATGTCTGGCTGCACCAGAATCTGGGCATGAATGCCTGGCCAATCGGACCACGTCCGGCCGGGTGGGTGGATCACCCTCACTTATAGCCGAGCAATTCCCGCAGACCCGGATTGGTGTAATCAACCAGTTTCTTCTGCATTTCCGGCAGCTCTGCGGGCACATCCTGCCCTTTCAGCTTCAGATTTTCGCGCGCCGTTCCGCTCTGCTTGCGGTCCGCGCCGACAGCAATGCGTTCTCTCCAGTCCGATGGCATGTCAATGCCGCCGAATGACAGGAGTTCCGAGAAAAAGCTTTCCGCCTCGGGCGTGTCTATCGTTTTCAGATTGTGGATGACGTCCTCGTATTTCACGATACGCGCGCTCGTTCCCAGCCAGGCCACAACATTATTGTGGTAGATCTCCTGCATCGTCGGGAAACGGTTGTGAGCGCCAAAGATCATCATGTTCAGATAATCGTGAATTTCCACGCGCCCATCCTTGAGATGGTCGATATTGGCCTGGAAGTTGTCGGACAGGAAAAAGCGCGCCCGCGCCAGGACCCAGTCATAAGGGTCGCGAACGAGCAATATGTGCCTGACATCACGCAGCAGAATGGCCGGACCTTCACCGAACAGAAGATGCCCCCAGCTCAGCTTCGGCTCTCCCTGAAGGGCATGCGCATGCTGCTTCAGGTTCGGATACTGAATGAAGTCAGCATTGTATTGCTGGTCGACCGGCACAAACATCCGGACGATGTTTTTCATCAGGTGACTGCCGCTCTTTGGAACACTGTTCAAGAAGAAGTGGTTCGTCAGCGGGACCTGGGCGAAATTCGCATTCTTCTCATCAAGATTGTCCGGGTCGGCGTGCACAATTGGCATTCTGATATTCCGTATTGTGAAAAAGGCGGGCCACGCGGGCCCGCCTTCTCCAATTACTACATGTCCGCTTGAATTAGAACGTCTTGGAGACGCTCAGGAATACACGGCGACCAAGCAGGTCATACTGGGAGACAATCGGCGAATTGCCGTTGAACACCAGATCCGGGCTGTCATTGATGTTGGTCAATGCAGGCGGATGCTCGTCGAACAGGTTGTTCACACCGCCGCGGATGGTCCATCCCGTTCCCAGGGAGAGCTCACCGGACAGGCTGTGATACACCACGCCTTCGGCTTCGGTCTTGGCATGCACCGTGTCACCCAGCTGGGTGATCGTGTACTGGCCGCCACCAGGAACCTGGTCGCCCTGACCGACATTGGCAAACACGTTCTGGAGCACGCTGCTTTCGCTGACGAAGTTTGCACCCCAGCGAAGGGACAGGTTCTCGGTCGGGGACAGCGTGACATTCATCATGCCGTTCCACTCCGGCTCACCCACGGAACCATTGAGGTAACGCGTGGAGCTCTGAGCCAGCAGCTGGATGTTGTCTTCCAGCTGGTGGGTGACCTGGAGATTCATGTCCAGGAAGCCCCAAGGCGTGTCACGATTGACGTTCAGCGTCGCATCGATGCCGCGATTGGTCTGGGTATCGATATTGATGAACGTTGCCGTAACCGACTGGATCCGGAAGTCGCCACCGATGATGTTGCCGCGTGTGAACAGGTCACAAAGCGGCTCGGATGCGAAGTTCTGGGACGCATAACAACCGGAAACAATCTGCGGACCGGACAGGGTCGAGATCTGATCGTTGATCTCGATCTCGAAGTAATCCATCGCGAAGCTGACGTTCGCGAAATCAAAGTCCGGCGTGTAGATGAAGCCGATCGTTGCGTTCTTGGACTCTTCCGGGCTCAGAACACCAAAGCCACCACCGCGGAATTCCTGAGCAGAAATCGGCGCACCGGCATAATCACCCGGAATGCCAACTGCGGCACAGTTATTTGCTGTCGTCTGAGAGATGTCGCCATCATTCAGAGAGTTCTGCCAACCGATACACGGGTCGAGGTCAGACTGACGACGCGACCGTGATTCCGCAGCCAGGAACTGCTCATACAGCGCCGGTGCACGGAAGGAAGTACCAATGGAACCGCGGACGCGGAAATCATCATTGACCCGCCAGTCGGCGGTGAAACGATAATTGGAACCGTCCACGGTCAAGGACCGACCGTCACGATGGGTGGACGTGATCTCGTTGTAACGACCCGACGCAATGATGTTCAGGCTCTGAATACCCGGCAGATCACCGAGAACCGGAACGGAAATTTCGCCATAGACGGACTGGGTTTCCTGTTCACCGATCGTGATACCAGCAGAGGAGCCAAAGAACTCATTGCCAGCCAACGTCGTGTCGGATGGACGGTCATTGATCTCGTCACGCTGGTAGAACATGCCGATCGCAGCACCCACCGGGCCCTGCGGCAGATCGAAGACATCGCCGGTGATGAAACCATCAAGCGTCGTCTGCGTGTATTCGGTCGTGCCCGTATCCGTGCCGAGCAGGAAGGTGCGCTCGCCATCCGTGAGTTCACCGGCCAGGAAGCCCGGATCATACCAGCGGACATCGACACAAGGGACGCCATCGACGGTCACGGTCTCGCCGGTGTTTGTCGTGGCCGACGCACCCGGTGAAGTCTGACCGACACAGGATGCCGTCTGGTAGTTGGTGGAACCGATCGAGTCGCTGCGAACAAACTGTTCGGTATAGTCACCACTGCTGTCGGAGTGCTGGGCGTAAATGTCCCAGGACACATTGGTGAACGGACCGAGGTCGTCGATTTCGCCGCGCAGGCCACCAACAAGGCGCATGTACTCGACAGTGACTTCCTCATCACCCCATTCGACGACCGGCGTCGGGCTGTACTCGATATTGTTGCCCGGCACGATCCAATCTGCACCGCCATCACCGGAATTGTTCGGATTGCCACCGTAATCTGTGGCACCGTAACGGTATGACCAATACTGGGCGTGGCCATTCACGCGGGTCGTGCGACGGTTGAACAGGGCTTCACCGTAAGCGGTGATCCGGTCGGTCACTTCGAACTCGACATCGCCCATCAGGGTGACGCGCTCGAGCTCGCCCATGACAGAGTCATTGCGCTGCATCTCGGGATACAGGTCGGTGACGCGGTCCGGGTTGCGGTTGTCGACATTGATGCCGGCAAAGGCCGGGTTGCCGGCAATGTCGCCAGGGCCGTACTCAACCTGATACCAGCCAGCCGGTGCGATGATACCGGAACCGTCAACAGTGGCCGGAACGCCCGCGACATGTCCAGCCATGGTGCCGGTATGGTCGTACTGGAAGATCCGGTTGCGCGGGTTCCAGGCCACATTGTCGGGATTGGGCAGGCCGCTGTAGTTATAGGCCCAGACATGGCCCCAGATCGTACCGCCGCACTGATAGGTGCCGAAACGCGGGTCCACCACATCGGCACGTGTGGACAACGTGGAGTCGGTGAAGGTGTAGCTTTCACGGCAGTCCAGATATTCGCGATCACGACGGGCCAGCTCATTGCGCTGATAATAGTCACCCGTGATGCGGAAACGGCCACGGTCCCAGCTATCACCGTACGTGGCGCTGCCGCGCATGACTTCACCACCGGTCTCAAACGGAGCCTCGGTGTAGACGTCGATTTCGCCGCCATCGCTGCGGTCGGTGATGTAGTTGACAACACCGGCAATGGCGTCGGACCCGTAGATTGAGGAGGCACCGTCCTTCAGGACGTCGACGCGCTGGATACCAACGAGCGGAATGGAGCCGAGGTCGAACGCATTGATCGAACCACGCGTACCGGACGGGCCGGCGCGGCGACCATTGATCAGGTCGAGCGTGCGGCCGGCGCCAAGGCCACGAAGGCCAACGGTTTCAGCGCCAACGCCACCGTCAGACACATAGGCCGTCGACACGGCGCTGGTGATCTGGTTGGAACCGGCTGCCGCAGACGAACTCTGCAGCAGGCCTGCAACATCGGAAACACCGGCTGAGCGCGCGTCATCAACGGTCAGGACATCCATGGAGACCGGGCTGTTGATCGTGGACTGGCGAATACGCGAGCCCGTGACAACGATGCGATCAGTCGTTTCTTCTTCTGCCGCCGGCGCTTGCGGAACCTGCTCGGCCTGCTGAGCCAAAGCCGGGCTGATGCCAATCGCGATCAGCGCGGTGCTCGAAAGCAGTAGCTTGGAGAGTGATGTTGATTTCATTGCCTATCCCCTATGAATGAAAGCCATAAACACGCCAACGAAATCCATAAGAACTGGTGGGTCAACCTCGAAGTCCGCGCTAGCAGAGCTTCGCCGACACGTGCGATAAATATGTGTCAATTTCTGACGACCTCGTAATGCTTGGCCCGGTCCGAAACCACCCCGCCGCCCGGCCGGCCAGCAGGTGGCAACATAGGCCGAAGGCGCCCTGCCGGACGCCGCGCCATCACGGGCGCTCCCGACCACACTACCCCATGCATGCATCTGAAACTGCGAGCTAGAGAAGGATCGTCGCTTCGACCACATTGCCGGCACCCAGATACGCAAGTGACGAGAATGCGAGATCCCGGGCCATGGCTATTCCGCGACCACGATAACCGTCACTCGGCATCGAACCTGAAAGGGTCGTTTCGTGGTCGAAACCATCGCCCTCATCCTGGATAACGAGTGAAATCATGCGCTCGCCGCGCTTGAGCGCGAGAATGACGACACGATCAGCATAGAGCGGGTCGGCCAGTCTTGCCTCGATTTCCTCGCGCCACCGACCCTCCATCAGAAGCTCCTGCTTCAGGGCAGAGTCAATCTCCAGATTTCCATGCTCGACGGCGTTGATCAGCAACTCCTGCAGCCCGATCGCCACAAGATCAGGATTGGGGCACGCCAATGCGATCATGGTCGCAAGATTGCGCGCCTCGTCGAGCGTGCGGAGGACAAACTCACCCTGGATGATCGTACCGATTGCCGATTTTCGGCTGGCAACATCGGATTTGAGCGACATCACCTGGTCATGAAAGTCCTTCGCAGAGCGCAGAACCGATACTACCGTTTCAATGCCGACATCCGAAGGCAGCAGAAAGTCGGGTTGCACGTCTGCCCGCGGACCGCTGGCGATGAAAATCGATTGAAGTACACCCGCGTTTAGATCTCTCGCGTCTTCAAGGGCTTTGCGATTAGGTTCGTCGGCGATCACGAGCCCGACCGTTGAACCCGGGACCAGCTCCGCGTCTGCCACCAGATAGTCACCGAATGAACCTTCCAGGTACGCAACAATGTCCTGGCGGAGCTGGCTGTCCTGCATCGCCAACCAGATACAGTCCTTGGTCGGACGGGCCATCGAGTCATCCATCGCCGCGCACCTCCAGCAACATCAGAGTGAGATCGTCCTGACGGGACGCATCCTCATCCGGGAAGACCCTCGCGACCAGCTCGGAATGGAACCCTGCCCCGTCCGTCTTTGCGAGCACTTCACGCGACAATCGTGCCAAATCCTCGCCCTGCAGTGACTGATCAGGGTCGTCAAAATTCTCGTAGAGCGCGTCGCTGTAGAGCAAGAGGCGATCCCCGACACCCAGCTCGGCACAGACATCCGGGTACTCCGCGTCACGAGAGACGCCCAAAATCAGGCCGTCGCCATGAAGTTCGGCCCAGCTTCCATCCGCCTTCAGATGAAGCGGCGGAGGCGCACCCGCTGAAGCATAGGTGATACGGCCAGCCGCGATATCAACGACGCCGTAGAATGCAGTCGCGAAATGCTCGACCGGAAGCATCTGAAACAGGTGCTTGTTGACGGACGCCAGCCATTTGCGGGGCGCGTCCCGGTTTTCCTGCAATGCGTCGGCGACCATGTGAACCCGAAATGCGTTGATCGCGGCCGCGACGCCATGCCCCGACAGGTCCACGAGAAAAATGCCGAAGCGGTCATCATCGATCGGGAAAATCTGCCAGAGATCGCCGCCCAGCTGGTTGGATGCCTGGTAGTAGGTCGTCACCCGTGCCCCCCGGGGAGAGGCAATCACGGCCACTTCGTCATCAGGCATCAGCAAGGATATTTGCATGCTCTCGGCCGCTTGGAGCTCCTCCTCCATTCGCTCCTGATATCGCCGCAAACGCCTGACCATACGCCGCCCTTCGAGATGAAGCCGGACGCGGCAAATCAGCTCTTTGGCGTGAATAGGCTTGGTGACGACGTCCGATGCCCCGGCGTCAAACGCCGAGGCGCGCTGATCGGCATCCTGCAGGGCCGACTGGATCAAAATCGGAATGTCCAGCTTGAGTTCCCCGCGCGCCTCGCGACAGACATCAAATCCGTCCTTGCGTGGCAT
>Ga0316204_10007579_pt1 | contig 15749 bp, 10 predicted proteins | sample 6monrhotite_MG_2_FD_205661 | JGI IMG/M metagenome (GOLD analysis project Ga0316204, IMG submission 205661) | Microbial mat bacterial communities from mineral coupon in-situ incubated in ocean water Damariscotta River, Maine, United States -... | ecosystem: Environmental > Aquatic > Marine >... | reverse complement strand
ATATCGTTGATCCCCGCCTGCGCGCATTATCTGGATACCAGAAAAAACTACGGTCTGCCATCATTCATGCCCTGGATCATGTGGTTGAACTGGTCGATAGCTTACCTGTATCGCTGCAATTACATAAAGTTAATTTTCTCTCCGAGCCTGAATTAACCGCATACTTCAGTTCTTATTCGGATGCGCAAAAGATAGTTTCGCTTGATCCGATACTGAAACAATGGCTCGTATCACCTGACAACTCTCCACAAAAAGATGGTCACCAGGTAGTCACGTTGTTACTAATGGAAATGCAAGAACAGATCAGTGACGATGCTTTGGAAATTAATCTCACAGTATTACACAACATAACTGGTAAAAAACTGATCGCTCAATTGCTTACTATCGCTTACGAAGACTTACCACCACAACGTGATTTTATACATGAAGCAGAAAAGTATCTTCATTGAGTTCATTTATTAATATGATTGCCTGATAAATAACATTGTGATTTCTAGTTAATTTTCTAATAAGTTAGAAGATGAAGTACACGAGGATATTTTAACTCACGTCCTGTACCGGTGGTTCCACATTCACCCAGGCCTGGAACAGCTTATAGCCTAGCGCCAGCACAATCGCACCGACGAACAGTCCGACAATGCCGGACATTAGCATGCCGCCAATGGCGCCGAGAAAAATGATAAACATGGGTACATCCACCCCTCTTCCAAGCAGGAGCGGTTTTAAGATGTTATCCACCAGCATGATGATAATATTCCAGATTAGAAAGACGATGGCAGTCAGGGTATCGCCAGTGGCAAATACATATACGATCGCCGGAATCACGATCGGCCCAACTCCAAGCTGTACCGTCGCAGAGATCAAGCAAAGCAAGGCCCAAATACCGGCGCCGGGCACACCGGCCATCATAAAGCCCAGTCCTGCCATCAATGCCTGGATTACGGCGACACCCAGCACACCACGAGCGACGCTGCGAATAGTTGCCTCAGCCAGGTTGGCCAGCTCATCCCCGCGCACACCCGCCAGCCGTCGGGAGATTCCGTGTACGAGTCGGTAACTGCCGGCGGAGTGAGCCAGCAAAACCCCGGATATTATCACCGATAACACAAACATCAGCATGTCCATGCCAGCGCTGGCAGCCAGTTTGACCAGCCAGCCACCGAAGGCTTTGAGTTGCGGTTGCAATAGTTTCAACACTTCGGTGAAATTGGTTGCGGCCAGATTCCATATTTTTGCAACGGGGTCACCGATTAGCGGCCATTCTTTGACATTGTCGGGTGGCAACGGGATAGCGAGCTGTTCACTGCGTACTTCTTGTGCCAGCGTAGCAACATTTTCCACTAACAGCTTCGTCAACATAATCGTCGGCACCATGAGCAACACCAGAAGCAAAATCGTCATCAGAATCGCCGCAAGTTTGTCTCGACCACGTAGCACATTGACCAGTTTTTCATACAATGGGTGAATCGCGACCGCGATGATAATAGCCCACATGATCGGGATGATAAACGGTTGCAGGATTTGAAAACACCAGATCACAACCAGTGCCAGCACGCCGAGCCGGATGATGGTGTCGGTCATCTTCTCTTTTATCTTGCCAGGGGGTGATACTTCATGATTCGTTGACATGCTCAGCGCACCTCTTTTTTAGTGTATTGCAATACCTGACCAAGGATAGGAAATTCGCGGATACTTTTCAATCTATAAGTCAAAAATAAATTCACTCAATTAAATGAGATTTTCAGTTTCCAGATATATTTTTGCATAAATTGCTGGAAAAAATTTGCACTTCGGCTTTCAGGTATTTTATGAATGGCCGCTTTGGAGAAATTTGAGCATCGATCATGCATTAACTCAAATCGCTTCTAAAGCTCAAGACCATTCAATTACCTGCTGATGTAAAATTACTACAAATTGCTCTAATCAGATAAATCAAATCTGACCATATTTCTATCTCCAAGTCAGGACTTTTACAGATTATGTCGCCATTTGTGCTGCCTTCTGTTCATGTCACGCTGTTGGTCATAGTCATATTTTTTATTATTATGTCTCATTTGATCAATCATATCAGCAAACTTTTCCAGCCTGTTTGTTAGTAATTTTTTTTCTTTATGGTCATAATGGTCATTTTTTTTAAATTCTCGGGATAAGCGCTGCAAATCGAGCTGTGTTTTAAATAATTTTTTTAACTCATGATAACTAAAATCACCATTATAAAAGCCCTTTTCAATATAATGTGATTGCTTAAACAATCTTTGTTGGAACTTTTTTTCAAACTTTTGGTGGGCAAAGGCATTGGATTGAGCAAGTAAAATTAAAGCCATTAAACTGATAGTGAATATTGTCTTGTTCATCATAAATCTCCATTTGTTATTTGATCGTCGTGTTGTTATACCATAACGTGCAAGAGCTTAATGGAGACTGAATAAAATTAAATTTTAATGTTAGGCCAGATCTTTGCGGTAGAAATGAAAACAGTTACGCCCCCCTTTCTTTGATTGATACATAGCATCATCAGCATTACTTAAGAGTAAATCTACGGTTTCTCCATCATTTGGATAAACACTGATCCCTATACTGCCGGTGACTATGAATTTATTTTCATTGATAAACATGGATTCCTGAAGAACCGCATATAATTTCTCGGCAACCACATTGATATGCTCAATGTCATTAAAAGAGGGCAGGATAATGGTGAATTCGTCGCCACCCATTCGTGAAATAGTATCGACTCTGCGCAGAGCATCCCTGATCCTGCGTGATACGTTAACAAGCACCTGGTCACCCACAGCATGACCAAAAGAATCATTAATTTCTTTGAAGTTGTCAAGATCAAGAAACACTACAGCAAGTAACGTGTTGTTTCTTTTGGCATGTGCTAACGCCTGCTCCAGCCTGTCTGTAAAAAGAGTGCGATTAGGCAGGCCAGTCAAAGAATCATGGTAGGCCTGATGGACCAATTGATGCTCAATCTGCTTGCGCTTATCAATCTCCAGAGAAAGTGATACTGTGTTTGCAATAGCTGTTGCGAACTCCAGTTCTTGAATGGACCAATGCCTGACAACATTTGTTTGCTCATGGCAGACCACCCCTGCCACCTTCCCCTGATATATAATTGGAGCATCCAACATAGAATATATATCATTGGGTATAAGATAATCTTTGGTAAATTCACTGGTCCGACTATCGGTTCGTGCTTGATCAATGCACATACTTTTAGCGGTTTTTAATGCCGCGAAATATTTTGGATAATCTACCCTGTGCAGTTCCAGTCCTTTACTATGCCCCTGTTCTTGAATGAAAATATTTTTACATTCTATACTTGACATATTCTGTTTATAAAGCCAGATACTGACTCTTGGAACATTCAATGTCCTGGCAGAAATTTCGGTGGCATATTCAAAGGCCGAATCCAGATTTTTGTGTTCAATCGTTGCCCATTCGATAAGAGCATCCTGATATCTTTCGATACGTTCAAACTTTTCTGCTTCGAGCAGCTCATTTTTTTTGAATGTTGTTATGTCCAGCAAAGTAATTGTGATAATGTTGCCACTATCGTCTTTTCCTTGTGGACAAATGAATAACATGGCATATTTGATTGTATGATCCTGTTGAATTATCTTATGCTCTATCTCACCTGACATCGATGATTTCAATGCCTGATTAAAAGCTTCTGATATTTTATTTCTTTCTTCTTTAGGCACATATTTGAGATAATTATCCAGGTTTTCTTCAATACTTTGAGGAACAAGCCCCAGCATCTGATAAACATCGTCCGACCAGCTATTCTTTCCTGTTATCGTATCCCACTCCCAATTGCCCACCGATGAAATTTTCTGGTAAGCGGTCAGTGAATTTTTTGCTTGTCTTAATGTTTCTGCCTGTTTTTTCAATAAGCCTGAATTTTTCTGTATTTCAGTATTTTTATGTTTCAGAACTATTAAAAAAACTGCCATTAGAGCAATTAGTAGCAGCAATAATATAAAAAAACCAAACAAAATAGCAATACGATTACGCTGGTAAAAGGTCTCCGGCTTATTAAGAATAATCGCAGAGTCTTCAATAGTATCAGGTAGAGTGATGTTCAGTTTTTCCAGTTCTTTATAATTAAAAATATATTCATTGGGACTTTTTATAAGCGGAATAATATCTTTTACCGGAGTATCTCCCAGATATCTTAAAACCATTGCGGCAGCTGACTCTCCCTGCTTCTTGCCGCTGGTTACATAACCACCAAGTATGCCATCGCCCATATAGGCATCTTCCATACTAATAATGACATGATCGCCAGCGTGAGCAATTTTTTCCAGCGTTTCGTTCAGGCTGAGCACTTTACCAGTCTGATCTTTTATACTGCCGATGGTTGTCAAAAGTATGTAATGTCCCTTGTGTTCTCGCAAGGCTTGCATCAGAGGCTCAATCTCAGAAAATGAAATGAAATTTGCTTTAATATGAGAAAATTTTTGTAATTGTTTGCGAGTTTCTTCTTCTATGGATTTTGCAGTATTGGATTGGTCCCCTATGATAAGCACCTCGTTATTGTTGGGGTCAATGAGTTCTATTAATGACAGATTAGGAGAAATTTCTTTCTGCTCAAAAACACCCGTAAAATTTTTCCCATATAGCCGATTAAGAATTTTATAATTATTTATTCCTGAAAATATAACCGGCACATTAGGAAAAATTGAATCAAAATGAACAAGAGCAAATTTCAGGGCATTATCATCTGTTACATATATGATATCGGGTCGATAATTCTGGTATTTTTCCTTCAGATAATCGGCAAACCATTTCGCGTAATCTTTAGTGAACGCTTTTCGTTTGGTATCAAGGTATTCTGTTTTTATAGTTGATTTATTTTTTTCTTTTGCTGCATAAACGGCAGTAAAGCCTTCATGCTGGGAAGCAGTCCATTGATATTCCTGACTATAGGAATGCAGCACAAATATTTCGTGTTCATTTGCTCTGAGTTGTGATGATATAAACATAAGCAGAACAACGACAAGCAATTGGACGATTATCATCACTGGATATTTATTCGAAAAATTTCTGTAAGTCATGCCCGGTATATCAAAATTTTAAAAACTGATTATTAATGATTTCGCATATCATTCAGTATAGACGATTTTCTAACACTTGTTATCGACATTAATATTTCAACTATAGAATCAAATAATAATATTTGAAAAAAATGTTAAACCAAGACTGATACGTCGATAATATTTAGTATTCAGCTCATATTTTTTAAAATGAGCATTAGAGATGGTTTTTTGCCTAAAACCATCTACTATTTATTTATAGATTCCATAGCGACAGAAATTGTCGGGATTGATGACAAATTACGATGCGGTATGCCATAAAAAATTTCAGCCGAGGCACAAAATTAAATTTTATCCTTTTCTTAGGGTACGGTATCGTTATGCTACTGATGGCTGTCAGTCTGATTATTTCACTGCAAAGTACCCACACAGTTAAAACGCACAGTCAGGCTGTATTGGACAAACAGCTGCCGAAAATGCTGTCCTTAATGGAAGTTGAACAGCAACTCAATCTATCTCTAAGTAAATTAAACGGCCTTATCATAACCGGTGACACTCTGGATAAGAGCAATTTTTATACGATTATGAGCTTTCTTGAAAACCAGTTCAGGAATAATCAAGCTCTCCTGAGCGTCAGTCATGACCATACCCGCTCTCCACAACAACTGTTTAATGAATACCGTGACAAGGCCAGTACGATTATTGAAATCAATCAGGATGACCTTAAAAATTATCAGGGAATTGCCAGGGCTGCCGAGTTTCTCAATCCATTGCATCAGCAGTTTATCGCGGGTCTTGATGCAATTATAGAAAACCAATTGTCCGAACCGAAAAGTCCACAGTCCAACCAGGTCCTCGGTCAACTTATCAAAACCCATAACTCGTGGATTAATATGGTCATGAGTTTACGTGTCTATTTTTCCACCCGTGGCAACCGGGACTTTAATCGACTCATTCTTTATCGTGAACAAAGTAATCGCGATATACAGCAGCTGGATGAAATAAAAGAGCTGTTAGGTTTTGAGGCAATATTCGTTGACGAATTACTGCTGGTACATCAGGACTACATGGAAAAACTGCCTCAGGTTCTGGATATTTATGCCAATGATGCCTGGCGTCTGGATACTCATCTAATACGCACGGAAATTTATCCGATAACCAATGCCCTGAGTTCCATATTAACGCTGGCTGTGGATAGGGAGCAACAGGAAACCAATGAAAACATTCAATCACTCACCGAGGAGATGACTAATCTTACCCTTGTGCAGCAAATTTCCTTTGCCATTTCCCTGCTCATAGGCCTGGTCGCAATCCATGTGGTTTCCAGTAATATCAGGCAGATCGTCCAGGATCTGGATGACAGTCGTGAACAGGCTGACGAACGTTCCAACATGTTACAAACGACCAGTGATGAATTGTCTAACTCACTGGAAATGTTACAAAAAGCCCAGCATCAATTAGTACAGAACGAAAAGATGGCAGCCTTGGGTAACCTGGTGGCCGGGATGGCTCACGAAATTAATACCCCCATAGGAATTGGCGTTACCGCATCATCCCATATGAATGATAGAACCGATGAAATACACAGAAAATTTGAGCAAGGAACGATTAAAAAATCAGATTTCGCCGCCTATATCCATGATAGCAAAGAATCCAATGACATTATGCTGAGCAATTTACGTCGTGCAGCCGAACTGATAGGCAGTTTTAAGCAAGTGGCCGTAGACCAATCTTCAGAAGGTCTCAGAAGTTTCGAACTCTGCGAATATTTAAAAGAAGTCTATAATAGTTTAATACCAAAACTGAAAAAGACGCAAATTCAGGTGACGATTGACTGCCCTGATAAAATTCATATGCATAGTTATCCCGGTGCAGTCGCCCAGATCATCACTAACCTGATTATGAATTCGCTGATACACGGCTTTGATGCGGGGAACGAAGGTGTAATTACTATTTCTTCGACGGTGGATTCACAGTCAAATGTTGCTATTATTTATAAAGACAATGGTAAAGGCATGGATCAGGAGACAATAAGCAAAATCTTCGATCCTTTTTTTACTACCAAAAGAGGTCAGGGTGGTAGTGGTCTCGGAATGCATCTGCTGTATAACCTGATAACTCAGAAATTATTAGGCACAGTAGAAGTAACCAGTGAACCAAATGGTGGCGTTGCTTTTTTAATAGTAATACCGCTATCGATCCAGGAAAAGAGTTAACTCTATGACAGATGATGATGATTTTTTATTTTCTGATGATGAAGGATATATTGAGCCCTCCACGGAAACGGTACATCCATGGAAAATTCTGATTGTTGATGATGAACAGTCGATTCATGATATTACCAAATTGGCGCTGAAAAGTGTTATTTATCAACATCGTTCAGTGGAATTTTATCATGCCTATTCTGGTAATGAGTGCATTCAATGCCTGCGTGACCATCCGGATACTGCTCTTGTGTTATTAGACGTCGTAATGGAATCTGATCATGCGGGACTTGATGCTGCCAAACGCATCCGTGAAGAACTTGATAATCGTTTTTGCCGTATTATTCTTCGAACCGGTCAACCGGGTCAGGCACCCGAGCAAGAGGTCATACTCAATTATGATATTAACGACTATAAGGAAAAAACCGAATTAACTTCGAAGAAGTTATTTACCACGGTCGTTAGTGCCTTACGTTCTTTTGAAGACATTATTCGTATCGAGAAAAATCGCGAGGGTCTTGAAAAAATAATAGAGGCCACATCAGGAGTTTTTAAAGAGAAGAGCCTTTCCGCCCTGTTTGACGGAATTTTGTTACAGGTGCTTTCCATTGTCGGTCTCACCGAAGATGACTATAAACAATCCACTTCAAGTTTTATTGCCGTGTTTGATAATATGGAAACAAAAACTCATGTTTCCGATATGAAAGTATTCTCGGGTACCGGTCGCTTTGATCATCTGTCCGGAGAAAGCATCTCCTTGGCCGTCAATCAAAAAATTCTTGATGATATGCAAGAGGCCGTTATCCTGGAACATAATGTTTTTGCCTCTGAAAAGTTTATTGTTTACCTGAGAAATAACAGCATAATTTATATTGAGAGTCATAAGGAGCTTGACGAGATCGATCGAAGACTGCTGGACATATTTTGCTCCAATATCAGTATCGCCTATGAAAACAGCAGTTTGAATCACGAACTGGTAGAGACACAGAAAGAGATCATCCTGACACTGGGAGCAACTGCAGAATTCCGCTCTAAAGAAACTGGCCAGCATGTATTACGTGTTGCGGAAATATCTAAACACCTGGCCCTGCTTGCCAATGTACCTTTAGAAGATGCGGATATTCTACGTCTGGCCTCACCCATGCATGATATTGGCAAAATTGCCACACCAGACGATATATTGCTTAAACCCGGCAAGCTGACTGATGAAGAATTCGAGAAAATGAAAGAACACACGACCATCGGTTACGAAATCTTTAAAAATTCCCAACGTCCAATTTTACGAGCGGCTGCGATTATTGCCCATGAGCATCAGGAAAAATGGGATGGCAGCGGTTATCCACGGGCACTCAAAGGAGACGAGATTCATATTTTTGGTCGAATCTCTGCCATTGCTGATGTTTTCGATGCTCTGGCGAGTAAACGTTGTTATAAACCGGCCTGGGATCTGGAAAAGGTGAAAACTTTTTTTAAAGAAGAACGTGGCAAGCACTTTGACCCTCATCTCATCGACTTGTTTCTGGAACATTTTCACGAGTTTGTCGACATACGCGACAGATTGAGCGATTAGCACAACTGAATCCGGTCTTTGCCTGACCCTATATAGACAATTATTCTGCACCAGGCAGATCGGCTTGCGGTTCACCCAGATAAAAGCCCTGTGCATAATCAATACCCATTTGTTGAGCGGCTTCCAGCACTTCCTGACTATGAACATATTCAGCAACAACCGGGATATTCAATTCATGGGCAAAGCCAGTAATGGTTTTGGTGACTACCATCGAATGGTTATCATGCGGTAAATTTTCAATGAATGAGCCATCTATTTTTATGACATCAATAGGCAGGTCGGTTAATTGGGAAAAATTAGAACAATGGGCGCCAAAATCATCAATCGCAATCAATAAACCGGCCTGGTGTAAATCAATCAGTGATTGCTTGATCTCCATGTTATGACCAAGGCTTTGGTATTCCAGAAGCTCCAGTGTAATTCTTCCCCTGGGAAGCCGATATTTTTCAATACTGCTATTAACAAATGCCAGCAGACCCGGTTGTTTCAGATCATCCAGAGCAAGATTGACTGAATAACCGAAATCACTAATAGCGCACTTCTTACAGGCGGCGATAAACATTTTTTTAAAGATGGGAAAGGTCTGACCACTGTAAAACGCCGCATCAAGAAAATCGGCGGGAGTAAAGATTTCGTTATCATAACGCACTCTGACCAGTATTTCATATTTCTCGATATGCTGGGTGGCAAGATTAATAATCGGCTGGAAATGGGCCAACACCCGATCTTCAAGCAAGGCATCCCGTACCCGCTTTATCCAGATAGAATTTGACTGAATGGTTTTGATAATATTCAAATTGCTGGAATAGATCTGAAAATGATTATGGCCATACAGGCGGGCTTCTTTTAATGCCAACTCAGCTTTCTGGATCAGGTTGCCCTCTTCATGCATGGCGATACCTATGGTCACGGTAATGGTAGTATCGACATTCTGAATCTGAAAGTTATTGCTTGAAATATGGTTTTTTATTCTATTAACCTGTTTTTCGGTCTCTATAGGAGACGACTCATCATAAAGCAGGGCAAACAGGTCGCCTTCAAGGTGAAAAACCTGCATAAAGTCTGCAAAATTTTCTTGCAAAAATGCCGCCAGCTGTTTTAACAGGGTATCACCAGCTTCAAAACTCTGGGTTTCATTAATGAGGCTGAAGCTATCGATATTGATTAAAATGAGTGATTTGATACCCTCTTTATCCAGGCATTCCGTTAATTTTTCCCGATTCATTAAACCAGTCAATGGATGAGTGGTCATTTTTTGGTAGGTAGTCTGGTATTTATCCTCCAGCTTCAGTAATTGCTCGTATTGTTTGATAGAGCTTCGCAACAGAGTATAAAGTTTTTGCGCGGTGAGTTCCGTTTTTTCCTTATAATCGTTAATATCATAATGGTCGATAACGTCCTTTTCGGGAGCATCATGCGGCTGTCCGGTACGTATAATCAGGCGGATCATATTATTGTTTAATTCATGCCTGATATAATTAATCAGATCCAGACCGGCAGTCAATGTTTCCATAATGACATCAACCAGTGCCAGTGCAATATCGGGCTGTGCTTGTAAAATGGTCTTGGCTTCCGCACCACTATTGGCCGAAAAAACTTGCAGCTTTCTGCCACTGATACGGATATCCTCAATAACTCTGCGGGTAATTATGTGAACAGACTCATCATCATCGACAATCAGAACTTTCCAGCTTTTACTACTAGTATCCTCAGGAATCTCCCGTTCCTTGGCAAATTTAATCAAAGTACTCATAAAACTCTCTATAAAGGTATTTCCAATATGAACTTAAACGCCTTAATCGTGACGGTTTTTCCTGTTGATGTGTCTTTCAAGCCTGTGGTTGACGATATTTTAGATAATCCTGAGTCCGGACACTGTTACCCTGTCTTATTTTGGTGCTAAAGAATGGTTCAAAAATTTTGGCTCATCCGTCTTCAGCAACTCCCTTACCATTAACAGCATAGAACATAATCAAGCGATTGTCTTGTTGTTCAGTAGTGCTAGCTATTACTTTACTGATACCGGAATCAAAGGGAGTTATCGTGATATATCATGCTTCTTACTAACTCCATAATCCAGGTTGGTCGTTTTTGATAACTTCCTAGATCACCACTTCAAGTAATGACTGCTCCACTATTTGAGCAAATATTTTTCGGAATTTGAATGTAAAGTTGTGCTTTGAGGTTATGTCAGCAGTCAATTTGCCAGACTACTCACCGATATACTGAAAAGGACAATAAAAAATTCCATTGGCAATAGTTATTATTGTTGTTCTGTCTTATGAATCTTCGGCAAAAACCCGAATTTGATAGACCAATGGTGCAAGTCTTCATAGTCAACGTCATTGGCAGCAACAAAGCCCTTAACCATTTCCGTCTTGTGCCAATTATACAGATTCTTGCTGTGCTTACCCTGGGGTTCAAAATCAATCAATGCCTGTCTGACCTTTGCAACAACCTCATTCGGTACGGATTGATTCACAACGATACCACTGGAAGGAAAATAGCGTGAAGTATGCACAATTTTTACCATGCCTTGTAAAGCCAGACCCATCCCCAGCTTATCCTGCATACCGCAGACATCAAACTTGCCAGATACTACCGCTTCTGCACAGTTTTGATGGGAACCGGTATATTCATAGTGACTTAAATCATTCAGAGAAATACCATTTTCCGTGAGAATAATACGAGGGATAAGATGTCCCTGTGTTGAATCATGACTACCAAAGGCAAAAGATTTTCCTTTAATATCGCTGATTGTCGTGATATTGCTATCCTGTCTCACTACTAATACGGACTGATACTCGGCCTTGGCCTGATCATTCAAACCCCGTACTAATGATTTGGCTCCATATTCCATCTGTGCTCTTAAGAAACCATTGGCTCCCATGGCTGCAAACTGGCATTTATTTTTTCCAAGCTCTTCAATTGTCGAACTGTTTTTCGGCGTGAAATGCAGTTTAAAATGATAGCCTGTCGCGTTTTCAAGATAGGTTAAAAAAGGCAGGTATTGTGCGGCATCTTCCTGAGGTGAGCCACGCAAATCAAAACCAAAATAAAAGGTATTAAGTTCATGTGACGAAACGTCATTTTGCGCATGTGTTCGAGACTGTGAATTTTGCTGCAGCAATTCAGCGTCACTCAGGCGCTCCTGGCTACTGACTTGCACAATTGGAATATCATCTTCTGAATCACAGGAAATTAACAACATTGGGAGAATTAACAAAACAAGCAGATTATGATTTCTTCGGATGAAATCACTTATTTTGAAACAATAAAACATACTATCCCTTAATATGAATAACATAGTGTTATGTGTTTGGGTGACTGGTCAGACACTATTTCAACCGTTGCAATACGACCTTGGAAAATAGCCCGGTTATTCTTGCAGATTATCTTCTAAAATCAGCAATAAGTCTTCAAGGCGTTGCATATCCTCATCGGTAATGACGGCCATATCCTTAAACGGTACACCGGCAAAAAACTGTTTTCCGGCATCCGTAGAGGAAAATTTCAACATCGCAGCCTGTAACCTTTCCCGTTCCTCTACCGGCACACTGGGAGGGGTCATAAACATCATATGAGGTATAACTTTTGTTTTGATCAAAATACGCATTGGCTTTCGTAATTTAGAGCTTGAGGTAATAATTTTATAGGCTGGATAACCGAGAATTGCAGCATCCGCTTTTTCTTCTGCTACCGACTGCAAAGCATTATTATGAGAGGGAGTGTATTTTATATGGATATCATTCTTAGGATCAATGCCATTTTCTTTGAAGGTCACTTCGCCTAATGATGTGATAACGGCCATAACATCCGGTGCAGCAATGGACTTGCCTTTTAAATCATCTAAAGAATGATAGGGTGAATCTTCTGCCACAACAATGACACCCTGCAATTGCTGGGTAAATTTAACAATACGTATGTGTTGATTATGTTTCTCATGGTAGGCAGCCATATTGGGAGCGGTCATATAAATATCAAAATCACCATTTTTAACACGTTCAATATAAGTTTTAAAATTTGGAGCGGTAATGGCAATTATCGGTTGATTCATTTCTTCCTGAAGATAATTGATCAAAGGACGATATTTTTTCATCATTATCTGGGTGCTTAGATGAGGTATCAGGCCCAGCCTTATTGGTTTAACTGTATCAGCTTCTACTGCTTGTGCTTGTGCTTGTGCTTGTGCATTCAAGCCTGCAATGGCATACCAACCAAGCAATAGCCAGAAAAACATTGCTACCTTCAATGTCTTCAAAGAGACTGAAAAAATGTTGTTAGAAGGTCCAAGTTTGTTGTAACTATTCATTACTATTTCTCGTTATTAGTGTTAAAGCAATAAATCTCAGTTTATATAAATTTGTTGAGATAGTTTCACTTGTTAAATTTAAAGCATACATGATAGAACAATTATGGCTCATGCAGCATTTTGGATTTTATTCATGTCAATTGTTCAAACGTTGTTCCAGTATCAGTGATAATCCTTCAAGACTCTTCATGTCCTCATCACTAATAACATCGATATCGCCAAACGGAGCAGCAGCAAAAAATTCCTTTCCCGCACCAGTAGCAGTAAATTTCAGCAGTGCTGATTTAAATTTTTCTTGTTTCTGAAAGGAAACACTCGGAGGACTCATAAACATTAAATGAGGAACCGCTCTGGTTTTAACCAGAATACGAACCGGTTTTAATAATTTTGAGTCTGATGTAATAATTTTATAGGCTGTGTAACCGATCATTGCCGCATCAGCCTCATTTTTTACCACCGATTGCAGGGCATTATTATGGGACGCAGTGTATTTTATGTGAATATCCTTCCCAGGGACGATGTTATTTTCTAAAAGGGTTATTTCTCCCATTAAGGTAATCAACGCCAAAATATCTGGTGTTGCCATAGTCTTACCTCTTAAATCATCTAACGCTTGATAGGGAGAATCTTCTGTAACCACGATGACACCCTGTAATTTTTCGGTAAATTTAGCGACACGATAATGATGCTGATGTTTTTCGTGATAGGCCGCTATATTCGGTGCCGTTAGATAGAGATCAAAGTCACCTCTTTCTGCACGATGAATGTAAGTGATATAATCGGGTGCGGTGGTAAAGACAATCGGCCGCTGTAATTCGTCCTCTAGATAATCAATCAGGGGTTTGTATTTTTTTATGGTCATAGGCGTGCTCAAATGAGGTAACAAGCCCAGTCGTAACGGATTTTTTTCTTCACTGCCAGACTGTTTCGTTTGTGCATGAACATTCAAAGCCATTGAAAAACACATACCAAATAGCAAAAAGCCCACAAAACCAGACATTTTCATTATCTGTCTGATGACGCTTTGCATGCTTTTATAATATCGTGTTGTGTTATCATTATTCATCAACCTTATCAACATTAGTGAACGATTTATTTTTAAATTACTTACGTAGGGGAATGGTAAACGCCATAAACTATCTGATATAGTTAAAAAATGACTCTGCAATAGCATTCTGATCACGTATATTTTTCTTGTAATAAGTAATTTATGGTTGATGTAGTGGAAATTGTCAAGTGGGCGCAGGGGATGATGTAAAATTTACACCGTTGTTTTCGGCAGCATCTCAACAAAGATTCAATTGAAAACAAAAAAAGGTTAGCAGACATTGTCAGACTAACCTTTTTTTGACAGGTTCAAAAGTTTGCGGCATCAGTTAAAATAATTGCCAGAACTATTTATTAACTGTGTATTAACACAGCATTAACTGAACGAATGGTAAAGTACCCGGGCATAATGATCAAATAGCAAGAAAGCAAACAACACTCCAAGATAAAAGATTGAATAAGCAAATGTTTTCATTGCATATTGATCGCCATCCGACTTGAATAATCGAAAGGCATAAATTATAAAACCGATACCCAGGGATAAAGCACCAGATAAATAAATCAAACCACTCATATTAGTGATAAAGGGAAACAGAGAGACCGCTAACAACATGAAGGTATATAGCAATATTTGCAATTTAGTGAATGCAATGCCATGTGTAACCGGGAGCATAGGCAAACCGGCTCTTGCATAATCATCCTTTCTTCTAATAGCCAGAGCCCAGAAGTGTGGCGGCGTCCAGATAAAGATAATCAAAAACAACAATAGCGCTTCTGAATTGATTTCGCCTGTAACCGCAGTCCATCCTAAAACCGGAGGCATAGCACCCGCAGCCCCGCCAAGGACAATGTTATGCGGTGTATTGCGTTTAAGAAACATGGTATAGATAACCGCATAGCCGATTAAAGCAATCAGAGCCAGCAACGCGGTAAGCATATTAACGGTGTACGTAAGTACAAACATGGACAAAGCGCCCAGGATCAGGGCAAATATTAATACTGATTGAGAACTCAGAGTCCCAGTTGGTAAAGGTCTGCCTTTGGTTCTACCCATGACCGCATCGATATATTGATCCACAACATGGTTAATTGCTGCGCCAGATGCAGAAGCCAATGCAATTCCCAATGAAGCAAAAAATAATATATCGATAGATAAGGCACCGGGTGATGCCAGAAGCATCCCGACAATAGCCGTAAATACCAAAAGAGCAACCACTTTTGGTTTGGTAGTTTCAAAATAAGCTTTAGCGGTAGCGGTTAGAGATAATTGGCTTGCTATTTCCATACTTTATTCCTTAATTAATATTTTCGGCGAGTTCATTGGTGTTGACTAAAATTAACCGCTTTAAGTCGCCCAATAAATCTTTTGGCTGCAGTTCTGGTTGGTAATGCATCATCACTTTTCCCTTAGGATCAATGATAAATATTTTATTCATAGACTCTCCTGCCACTGAGGTAAAAAATATATTCAGTGTTTGCATATCTGACTGGCTGCCAGTTACAACCGGCATAGCAGGATAGTCACGTAAAAATTCAGTTAAATTTTCAGGCATCACTGTATCAGTCATAATAAGCAG
>Ga0316204_10007578_pt1 | contig 15750 bp, 11 predicted proteins | sample 6monrhotite_MG_2_FD_205661 | JGI IMG/M metagenome (GOLD analysis project Ga0316204, IMG submission 205661) | Microbial mat bacterial communities from mineral coupon in-situ incubated in ocean water Damariscotta River, Maine, United States -... | ecosystem: Environmental > Aquatic > Marine >... | reverse complement strand
TGGTGAAATAGCGCTTTGGTAAAAAATAGAATAGGCTTAATCGCGTAAACTTTTCAAGTAACGGCTACACATTATATATGTCGTGATGAAAATAATAAGATCTAACATTGCACGACTGCTTATACCAAGCACGTTCTCTGTCCAACCATTTACGAAATATGTCGCAAGCGATGCGATAATCATAGACAATAAAATAATCATAGTTCTACACTAAATCTTTATTTTATGGTATCAGGCAACACTAAACTAAAAGTTGAGCCAATATCTTTTTCACTTTTAACCAGAATATCACCTTTTAGTAAAATAGCCAGTTGTTTAGAAATCGAAAGACCTAATCCTGTACCACCATATTTTCGAGTTGTAGTACTGTCTTCTTGGCTAAATTTATCGAATATTTTATCTAAATAATCATCTGGTATTCCAACACCTGTGTCACATACATTGAAAATGATATTATTATTGTCCTTTGAAATACTTAATTTAACTTCTCCATCAGAAGTAAATTTTGCTGCATTACTCAATAAATTTAATAATATTTGATGAAGCCTCAATCTATCTGAATAAATTTCTCTTATATCTTCTGAGCATTCTATGCTGAATTTATTAGAATTTTTATTCATTAAAGTTTGAGTCGCTGCATCAATATCTTTAAGCAATGACACCAGATCGATGCTCTCGATATTAATATCTAATTTTCCCGCTTCAATTTTTGTTATATCTAAAATGCTATTTATTAATTGTAATTGATGTTTAGCAGCAGATTGAATTTTATTTAAATCAGGTATAATTTCTTTAAATTTTTTCTCTTCAGCAATTTCTGCAAGAAGCTCACTATAACCCGTTATAATATTCAGAGGAGTTCGAAGTTCATGGCTCATATTAGCGAGAAAATTATCTTTCGCTTTGTTTGATTCAAGCGCTAAATCTCTCGCTTGAGCTAATTCTTCTGTCCGCTCATTCACTCGCTCTTCGAGGCGTTCATTTGATTTTTCAAGTATCAACATCGTATCAGAAACCTTACGAACTTGTGACTCGGTTAAACGAATAATAAAGGTAGCTACAAACAAGCCTAGTAATAATGCTGCGCCACCCAAAATATAAATTAATTGCTTGGCCTCTCGATATGAGAGTTCTGCATCCTTTACGGCTTTATTTGATGCCGTTTTCTGTATCCCTATCATTTTTCTGATTTGATTAATAAAACTGTCCTGAGTCAGAAATACAGCAATTATTTCTGCTTGCGTTATAACCTCATCTTCGTTTGCCAATGCTTTTTCAATCAAATTTATTTGTGCATTGTATGCGACCACCATGCGGTCATTCATTTCTTCAAGTACATCTTGTTCTTCATATGATAAATTCATTTTCGCAAATTGGTCACGTGCAGCAATAATTTTGCCGGCAAAACTGCTAAAAATAAGCCGTTCTTCATCTCGCTCAAAAACATCATCGAGTAATAAAAGAGTACGCATACTCACTTGTCTATCGTAAATACCATGCTGCATGGTTATCATTAGTTGCGTTTTAACATTGTGTTCCTTAACAATGGCGTCTATCTTTTCTTGCATAATATCTAAACGGCTCGATTCGAAGAGCACAAGCGCGACTAATAAGCTAAGCACGATTACAAAGCTGGTAGCAATACGTTGAGAATGTATAGAAAGTTTAGTCACTAAAAGGTCCGTTTTTTATTATTAGTATAGTTTTCGGCATAACACCTTAACTTCTTTACCCTTTCTACTATTTAAGCACTATTATCTCTTTGTTCTTTAAAAAAGGCCAAATATCATACACTTGATAGGGGTTTTGTCCATAAAATGCTATTTTATGATGCTTGACAAATGCATGTTTCTTTTCTATATTTCGAAATATGTCGAATTATAGAACTAATAACGCAGACGAGCTGGCTAGAGTATTCAAAGCTTTATCGAACCCCAATCGATTACAAATATTCATGCGCTTGTTGAACTGTTGCGAGCCTGGCACTGCCTGTTCAACAGATTCTATGAATGTCGGTGAGCTAGGTGAAAATCTATCTGTCGCTCCATCTACATTGTCTCACCATGTGAAAGAACTACAGCAAGCCGGTTTAATCAACACACAGCGACGAGGACAAAATATTGAATGCTTCGTTGTAGTAGAAAAAATAGACATTTTGAAAACGTTTTTCAATGGTCGGTTGGCTGCTCCGCTTTGCTAATGACAAACACAAGGAAAATATAATGACTAATCCATCATCTTGTTGTGACTCAGCTCAAGAAGAAGAAAATTCATCCAGCGATTGTGGCGCGCAAAGCGCTAGCCAACAACAAGCCGATGATGTTCGTAACAAGGTCAGAGAAAGTTACGCAAAAGTGGCTGAAGCCAATAATGAAAATGAAGCATGCGGCATTGAATCAAGCTGTTGTGGTGTTTCTGATGACATCGATATCAACACGCTTAACTCTCTACGCCTAGGTTATTCTGCTGACGATTTAGAAAACGTACCCGAAGGTGCCGATATGGGTCTAGGCTGTGGAAATCCTCGCGCAATTGCGGCGTTAGCCGTAGGTGAAACCGTTGTTGATCTCGGCAGTGGTGGTGGCTTTGATGCTTTCTTAGCTGCTCGTGAAGTTGGCGTGAGCGGTCGAGTGATTGGTATTGATATGACGCCTAATATGATTAGTAAAGCTCGAGGAAATGCCGATAAAGCAAATTTTGATAATGTTGAGTTTCGTTTAGGCGAAATAGAGCATTTGCCTATTGCCAACGATAGTGCTGATGTCATTATTTCTAATTGCGTGATCAATCTGTCACCTAACAAAGCTCAGGTATTTAAAGATGCATATCGAGTTTTAAAATCCGGTGGCCGCTTAGCCATTTCAGATGTTGTAGCAAGCTGTGAAATGCCAGAAGATATGAAAAATGATTTAGATCTTTATTCAGGTTGCATGGCAGGAGCGTCACTTATTTCTGAACTTGAAATATTGATGCGTGATGCGGGTTTTACAAAAATCAATATTAGCCCAAAAGACGATTCAAAAGATTTTATAAAAGATTGGGCGCCAGGAAAAAATGTTACTGATTATGTTTTATCTGCGCATATCGAAGCAATAAAACCTTAACGACTTGCAATAAGTAGCTCTTCAAGTTCAGGAGCAGCTATTGGTCGGCTCATATAATAACCTTGAGCCATATTGCACTTATAATCGCGTAATAAATTATGTGCATTTTTTGTTTCAACACCTTCTGCCACCACTTTCAAGCCAAGATTGTGAGCAAGATCAATTGTTGACCGCACAATAGCGTCATTGCTTTCATCTTTTTCTAACTCAATTACAAAAGACTTATCAATTTTAAGTTCGTCTACAGGTAGCCTTTTTAAGTATGTCATAGAAGAAAAACCAGTACCAAAATCATCAATAGATAATTGAACTCCCATATCATGTAACTCACTCAGCATTTCAATTGCTTGAATCGGGTTCTCCATCATTGCACTTTCTGTGATTTCCAACTTTAATTTACTACTTGGAAAATTATACTTATTTAATATACTATTTACTTCAGTGATAAAATTCGGATCTTTAAAACTGTATACAGATAAATTAACAGCAACCGTAAGATCATTGTTTATTTTATGCCATAGAGATATCTGCTTGACAGCGGAGTTTAATACCCAGTAAGTCAGCTCATTAATCAAACCTGATTGTTCTGCCAATGCAACAAATTTTTCAGGGGAAACATAACCGTGAACAGCATGGTTCCAACGTGACAGCGCTTCTAAAGAAACAATCTTATCTGTATTTAAATCATAAATAGGTTGAAAATGTAATGTTAAATGTTGGTTCTCAATCGCATCACGAAAATCTTTTGTCATTGAAAGCCGAGTAATACTATGTTCATTTTGTTCTTGGTTATAGACTTCAAAACCTAACTTATGACGCTTGGCAACATACATCGCAATATCAGCATGTCGTAATAATGTATTTACATCATCACCATGATGTGGATAAACAGTTATTCCAATACTTGCTGAAATAGAAACTTGTACATTTTCAATTGAAATTGACTCTTTTAAACAAGCTAAGACTTTTTTAGAAATAGTAATGGCTTGTTCTTCATTGGTGTGCGGTAGTAAAACTGAAAATTCATCACCGCCAATTCTCGCTACAGTATCTACATCTCGCAATCTTTTCTTGATTCTTTCTCCAACTTCAATTAATAAATTATCACCAGCCATATGACCTAAAGTATCATTTACCTCTTTGAAATTATCTAAGTCAATAATCAGTAGTGACAAGTTAGACTCACTTCTTTTAGAAGAAACAATGCCATGTTTGATACGATCAAGAAGTAAAGCTCTGTTGGGTAACGCTGTCAATGAGTCATGTAATGCCCGATGCTCAAGTTCATTTTGTCTAACGGAAACCTGATAACTCATTTCACTAAAGGCCGTAATTAAATTTTGGATTTCTTTCATTTTCACAAAAGAAATATCCACTGATTTTTTTCCCAACGCCTCAAATTTAAGTGCATCACTGACATTTACAATCGGTTTAAAAATCAATTTATCTAAAGACATGACTATTGTGACAGTAAAAAATAAACCTAAAAATACTATCATCCATAACATTTTATTTTGAGACTCATTCAAAGCTTCAAATATTTTTAGATCTGACTGAGAAGAAGAGAAAATAATACTTTCTAATGAAATTAAATCATCAACTATTTCATCAATTCTAGGTGAAACCGTTTCTTTCATAATTTTAGCATCATGACGCCATTCATCTGAGTGATGAATAATTTTGACTTGTTTAAAACCTTCAAACCACGAATCAGTTGCTTCTTTTAATACAGGAATAGCATCACTTGTTTCAAAACCTAACTTATTATTCTCTGCAAATTGATTGAACTTAATTAGCTGAACCTGCATTTCATTAAACATGACCTCAATTGCATTTTCCTGAATAGGTAAAGCATTTTTATTAAATGATCCGACTCGGTTAGCAAGATAAAGTCTAAAATTTGATAATACTTGAGTCCATAGATGGCGAAGCTGGATAAGTGTTGAATATGCTATAGGATTTTCAGTTTGTAGATTATCATCTGTCGCTTCATTAATGGCTAAAGCAAAAAAGTTATTCACCCTATTTCTATTTGGTGCCATAATTTTGTCGCCAACTGCGAGAGAAGGAAATTGGTTCGTAACGTCATTACGCACATTAATTAATTTTTCAATGTCTATTTTTAATTTAAGTAAATTATCTGTAAGGCTTCTAGCAGCTTCTTCACGCTGATATTTTTTTATCCATATATGTGTACTTAATTCGGAATGTAGTAAAATAGCTTCTTCAATGCTATTTATAACGGTTTTTTGATATTCAGTATTTTCCGGTGTCAGAAGAAAATTATTTAACTCTTTGTAAGAATCGAGTATTTTTCCACGTATAGCGCTGATACGAACGACCAGCTTATCCCGTTGCTCCAAACTCATTGAAGATTCAGCATAAAATGCTTTATAGTTTGAATAACCAATGACAGATATAATTACAAGCAGTAAGCTAATTGAGACTGAAAACAATATAGCTCGATTACGAAGACTATTGATACTGGGTAAATATCTGATAATTTTATTTAGCATTTCGTCTTACAATACCTGTTAACCTAAAAAGACATTCTCAATTTTATTTTCCCTCTTATAATTCATCCATTTACCTGCTTTAGTATAACAAAATATCAGCTTGTACATAGAATCCCTAAGTATTTAGCGATATTTAACAGTCTGTTACAATACATAAGCAAAATCATATATAATTAGTTTTTATCTAGATAGACGATTTTTATAACTTATTGTCTATAATCCCTAGTAATTAGAGTTTTAGCTTTCGATATAATTTTCAGTTAGGTGGTCAGAGTGTCTTCGTTTATGTTTATTCCCGGTCAAAGATGGATTAGTAATAATGAAAGTGAACTGGGATTAGGCTTAATTAATTCTGTTGATCATCGCACTGTCACTATAGATTTTCCTGCGAGTAACGAAATACGTACTTATGCCATGGAGCAAGCGCCTCTAAGCCGTATAAGTTTTGCACTAGGTGACACTATAAAGAGTCAGTCTAATAAAAAGTATAAAGTCACCGGTTTAGAAGAAACTGATGGCATTATAAGTTATCTAGTCGTAGACAGTGAAGGTTTAAGTGGTGTCCTCTGCGAAACTGAACTCAGTGCGGCTATCAAACTCAACCGACCTCAAGATAGATTATTTACAGCACAATTTGATCCAGAAAAAGCATTTATTTTAAGGCACGACACCTTAAAACATAAACATCGTTTATCAACATCAGCAGTAAATGGTCTATATGGTGCGCGGATGAGTCTTATCCCACATCAACTATATATTGCACATGAAGTAGCGCAACGCCCTTCACCTCGAGTGTTGTTAGCTGACGAAGTCGGTTTAGGAAAAACGATTGAAGCCGGTCTCATTTTACATCACCAATTGGTTTCGGGTCGTGCGCAACGTATTTTAATAATCGTCCCAGATGCTTTGTTACACCAATGGTTGGTTGAAATGTTACGCCGTTTCAACCTTAAGTTCAGTTTGTTTAATGAAAAGCGCTGCCAATCTATTGATGAAAGCTTTGCCACTGAAGATAATATAGAGCAAGACCTTACTGAGGATTTGAACGAATATGGTGAAACTATGAATCCCTTTCATAGTGAGCAACTTATTCTGTGTAGTTTAAATTTTTTGATGGAAAACCCACACCGACATCAACAACTTATTGCAGGTGAATGGGACACTTTAATCATTGATGAAGCTCATCATCTTAAATGGTCAGCCGATAACATTAGCCCAGAATATAAGTTAATTGATATACTCGCTCAAAATACACCAAGTGTTTTACTATTAACGGCTACTCCTGAGCAACTAGGCCTTTCAAGTCATTTTGCACGCTTACGCTTATTAGATCCTCATCGTTTCCACGATTTAGACATATTTTTAGCTGAAGAATCCCATTATGCAAAATTAGCTGACACTGCTGACTCATTGATTAATGATAAAGCTATCAGTGACTATGACATTAATGTATTGAAAGAGTTTATTGCGCATGATGATCAATACTTGTTAAACCAATTATCTACTGCAGACGGAAATTTGCTGCCTCAATTGAAACAAAAAATCGTTAACTTATTGATTGATCAACATGGTACAGGACGTGTGCTTTTCAGAAATACTCGTCATGTCATCAAAGGTTTTCCAGAAAGACGAGTGAATGGCTATGCTTTAGAGCCATGCCTTGAATACTCTATTCTCTTTGAAAAAATATTCACTTCAGATGAGAAAATAAGTCAGTTCTCTTTAGAGTTAAGTCGAACGTTTGCAGAGCTCATGCTCACCCCAGAATTTTCTTATCAAACGTTAAAAGAGTTAGGCATATCAATATTAAAAGATACGCCTCACTGGACTCAGTTTGATCCACGTTTCAACTGGCTGCTTCAAACATTAAAAGAACTAAAGAGTAAAAAGGTATTGGTTATCTGCGCTCATGCTCAAACAGCACTAGAGCTGGAAGATTTTTTAAAAAATAAATACGCTATTCGCGCATCTGTTTTTCATGAAAACCTCAGCATCATTGAACGTGATCGTGCCGCAGCCTATTTTGCCGACGAAGAAGAAGGTGCTCAAGTTCTTATTTGTTCTGAAATTGGTAGTGAAGGTCGTAACTTTCAGTTTTCTCACAACTTGGTGCTATTTGATTTACCATTGAATCCAGATTTACTTGAGCAGCGCATTGGACGTCTCGATCGAATCGGTCAAAAAAATATTATTCAAATTCATATCCCATATATTAAAGAGTCTGCTCAAGAGATACTTTTTCATTGGTATAAAGAAGGCTTAAATGCATTTGCTCAGACATGTCCTGCTGGACAAGGTATGGTTGCGCAGCTTGGAGAAGATTTAATCTCTCAATTAGAAAAATCTCGTTATGAAGTTGACCAGGTAATTGAATTACTCGACAAAGCCAAGCCACTTTATGCAGAACTCAATATGGAACTGCAGAAAGGCCGTGACCGCTTGCTTGAAATGAATGCGTTTCGAAAACCTGTTGCTGATAAATTAATAAAAGAAATTCAGCATATTGAACTTGAATCAGACTTAGAGGATTACATGACTCGAATCTGTGATACTTATGGTGTAGAAAATATTGAACACAGTGCGCATAGTTATGTCTTGCAACCGGGTAATCATATGCTCACTCCGCACTTTCCAGAGTTACCTGCTGATGGTGTTACCGTTACGTTTGACCGAGAAACAGCCCTTACTCATGAAGATCGACTTTTTATGAGTTGGGAACATCCAATGGTAACCGGTGCTATGGACATGGTGTTTGAAGGTGAACACGGTAATGTTGCTATTAGTATTATTAAAAACAAAAAATTTACAACAGGTACCGTTCTTTTAGAAATGTTATTTGTAGTGCAGTGTATTGCACCAGCACAATTACAAATAGATCGCTTCATGCCGGCACAACTCATTCGTATAGTGGCTGATAAAAATAATACTGACTTCAGCGAAAAACTGAGTTTTGAGCAATGTAAAAGTCTCGTGCCGGTTATTGATCCACACACTTGCCAGCAAATTGTCGCCGGACACAAAGAAAATTTACGCGCGATAATTGCGCATACTGAAAGCGAGCTTACTCAGAATATGCCTTCGTTAATATCAACGGCTAATGAACAAGTTAATGAACAGTTGGGTGAACAAATCTCACGTTTACGCTCATTACAAAAAACAAATCCTAATGTGCGTGAAGATGAAATCACTCAATTATGCGAAGAACAACAGCAATTACTAGAATATATTCAACATCCTCAACTTCGTTTAGATGGCTTACGAGTTATAATTGCCGGCTAATTATTTTAATGTGAATAACTAATCCGCATTTTTCCATAAATACATGCTTGCAATCGTTCTATACGGTTGCCATTTTTCAGCAAGTAACTGGTATTCTGTATACTTAGCATCAGACGCGATATTATAGTACTGCTGTAATGAACGACGAATAACCAGGTCGCCAACGGGGAAAACATCCATTCTTCGCAAAGAAAACATTAAGAACATTTCTGCACTCCATGGGCCAATGCCTGGATAGCATGTTAACTCCTGTATTATGATGTTATCTTCCTTACGACTTAATTTTCTAAAGTTTAACTCTCCACTCACAACCGCTTCTGCAAGAGATAATATATATCGCACTTTATTCATAGAAAGGCCACAATCTCTTAATTGCTGTGGTTTGATATTTAATATTCTTTCTGTGTTAAAATAACGTGAACCATTCTTAAGTAACACACGCTTTTCAATCGTTTGGCCTGCTTTATAAGAAAGTTGTTGATTAATAATCGCGCTGACTAAGGCATGAAAGTGTGGCTGACTTTTTTTCGAGAACGATATAACACCATTTCGCTCGATCATTTCAGCCATGACTGGATCAACTTTACGTAAATAACGATGTGCAATAGCAAGTGATTTTTTGTCCATAATTAAAGATTACGTTTTTGTGCGTACATCTCAACCTTATATAAAAAATCATGCTGTAAATTTTCATTTAATAAATCTTCTTCATCAATAATAGGTAAGTCAGGTAAATATTGAATGATCATCGCAGCGAATATTCCCTGTCCTTTATTTTCATAATTACCATTCTCAGTTAATACTTTAACATTCTTAGTACCACAACTCGGAGAGTTCTTTTTAAAAATATAGCCGCAAATTTCTGAGTGTTTTTTAATGATTTCAACAGCATAACTTTTCAATTGTTTCGTCATATTACATGATGCATCAGCGACACCTTCTACTTCAATAGACGAGCCTTTCTCAACTAAATGTATCGGTGGACGAGGCACCCCCATACCAACAGCCATTTCAGGACAAATAGAAACCAACTTATATTCTTTTGCCAGATATAGAGTGATATACTTTATGTGTTTATCGGTTCCATCATAACGAACAGCTTCACCCAGTAAACAACTACTCACGGCTATTTTAATTTTACTCTTAACCATACCTACAAAGCCTGAACCTTTATGATTGAATCGCTCTCATTTGCAGAATACAGTTTAGCATTGTTAATCCTGGTTGCAGCCTATACTTTCCGAGGAGTGACTGGATTTGGTTCAGGATTAATCTCTATACCTCTACTCGCATTATTCTTACCACTAACTTTTGTTGTGCCTTTTATTAGTATATTAGATATTTCGGCTTCTCTTATTCACACTGTTCATACACGTAAACATATTGCTTGGAAAGTTATATTGCGCGCACTTCCCTTTACTGTCGTGGGTGTAACCTTTGGCATATATATTATTCATTCGATAAACACATTAATTCTGGTAAAGGCACTCGGTGCTTTTATCATTCTATTTGCAATATATAGCCTAATTTCACCCACACTGAAGAAAAACAATTCTCCAGCGTGGCCAGTTTTTGCTGGTTTTTTTGGTAGTTTAATCGGGACGTTATTTGGAACTGGGGGACCTTTTTACGTCTTTTATTTTCATTTACAACAACTCGATAAAACTGTGTTTCGTGCAACTTGTGCAGCCGTATTCCTGATTGACGGTCTTATTCGTGCTACAGGTTTTACACTATCCGGGTTTTACACTTCTACAGTTTTAATTAATATAGCCTATGCTTTACCTATCATGTTCTTTGCAATGTATGTTGGAGAGCAAGTACATACCAATATTTCACAGCGCAGTTTCCAGCGCGCTGTTGGCATATTTTTAATTGTAAGTGGTATTGCGCTTATATTTAAAAATCAAATTTAATCACGGTGATAAAATATTATGTTAGGTATACTTAGTTTACAGATTAAAGTCATGTAATATATATGTAACAAAACTCTGTTGTAATACAAGCATGTTGAATATACTAGCATTAAATGTGAATAAAATATGACAAGCGAAACAGATTACATTTTAGTTATAGATGATGAACATACTATTAGAGACATGATTTGTATGGCGCTAACTCAAGAACTATTTCAGTGGAAAGAAGCAAGTGATGCTCACAAAGCAGAAGTGATTATTAAAAAACATCCACCGCAGCTTATCTTGCTTGATTGGATGATGCCTGGCATCAGCGGTGTCGACTTTGCGAGAAAATTACGACGAATGCCTGAAACGCAAGCCATACCGATTATTATGCTCACTGCTAGAACTGAAGAAGATAATATCATTCGTGGATTAGAGAGCGGTGTTGACGACTATCTAACAAAACCCTTTTCACCTCGCGAACTTATTGCTCGAATTAAGGCTTTGTTACGTCGAAGCAAGCCTGAAAACAAACAAGATATTATTAAGATAAATGATCTTATGCTCGACACCAGTTCTCACCGAGTAGAAGCGAAAGGTCAGTCAATTGACTTAGGTCCTACTGAATTTAAACTTTTGCGTTTTTTCATGGAACACCCTGATCGCGTATTTAGCCGTGAACAAGTATTGAATAATGTCTGGGGTGATAATGTCTATGTTGAAGAGCGTACTGTAGATGTGCACATTAGAAGACTACGCAAAGCACTCGAAAAAACACAGCACCAAGAAATGGTACAAACCGTTCGTGGTGCAGGCTATCGTTTATCTAATAAGTAGCTATTATTTTAATGTTACCACAACAAAAAAATGAAATAACCTCCCTCTTCATAATTATTGCGACCAGCGCATTACTTGGTTCATTTTTTGGCCACATATTTCTTTTTATTGCCATTGCACTTTTTATTTATATTATCTTTATGTTGCGTAATATTTTTAAGTTGCATAACTGGCTATTAAACAGAAAGAAAAGCTTACCCGATGCTCAAGGATATTGGGGCGAAATTTTTAATGAACTCTATTTAATAGAGAAAAAAACACTTAAACAAAAAAAATTACTTTCTGGTGCTTTATCACGCTTTAAAAAGGCTGCTGAAGCCCTGCCTGATGGTGTTATAATATTAAGTTCATATAACGAAATAGAGTGGGTAAACCCTATCGCCAACTCACTTTTAGGTATTAATTTAAAGAAAGATAACGGGCAAAAAATAAACAACCTTATTCGCCACCCTGATTTTCAACGTTATTTGATAAAGAATAATTTTAGTAAAACAATCACCATTCCCATGCCAGATAATGCGGATAACATATTAACACTACAAATCATTCCTTTTGGTTATAAACAAAAAATGATTTTTTGTCGTGATATTACTCATATCCACAAGCTTGAAGAAATGCGTACCAACTTTGTCTCAAACGTTTCCCATGAAATGCGATCACCACTTACAGTTTTAACGGGCTATCTCGAAATGTTTTCAGATAAGCCACCAAAAGATGAAGACGCGTTTAAGCTGGGTATCACTAACATGTACCAGCAAGCTCTTCGCATGCAACGGCTTGTTACAGATCTTTTAGCTTTGTCCAAGATGGAAACTGCTCCAGTAGAACATACTAAAAGTGTTAATATTCCAGCGCTGCTTACTAGTTTAAAAGAAAATGCTGATATTCTGGCACAACAAAAACATCACTCAATACAGCTTTCAATAGATGAAAATGTTCACCTTCGCGGTAACATTAACGAACTACATAGTCTCTTTGCTAACTTAATTAATAATGCTGTGCGTTACACGCAAGAGAACGGGAAAATTGAAATCAGCTGGAAAAAAGAAAACGGCCGAGCAATATTTTCCGTTAAAGATAATGGCCCTGGCATTGCTGGACAACATATACCTCATCTCACCGAACGATTTTATCGTGCCGATGCCGACCGATCACGCGAATCAGGTGGAACTGGTTTAGGTTTAGCTATTGTCAAATATGCAGCTGAGCGTCACGATGCACAACTCGATATTCAAAGTACCTTAGGCCTCGGCTCTACCTTTAGCTGCACTTTCCCTCCGCAACGTCTATCAAGCTGAATTATTACCAGGCTTTCATAAAACTGTCATATTTGCGTCATATGATTGTCACACTGTCGCTGCAAAATACAAACACTTATAAAAATACATAATTTACTAATTAATCCTTCTAGGGAGAATACAATGAAACCTAAACTACTCCAGACTATCAGCATGAGCGTGTTGGCAGTCAGTTTTTCTTCTTTTGTTACATTGGCTCATGCTGGTTCAACATTAGATAAAAAACTACCTGAATATAAAAAAGCAAGCGGTGTTACTGGTAACCTTTCAAGCGTAGGTTCTGACACTTTAGCGAACTTAATGGCTTTATGGACTGAAGAATTCACGCAAATTTATCCAAATGTAAATGTTCAAGTTCAGGCAGCAGGGTCTTCTACTGCACCACCAGCATTGACTGAAGGCACTTCAAACTTTGGTCCAATGAGCCGTAAAATGAAAGACAAAGAATTACAATCTTTCGAAAAGAAATTTGGTTATAAACCAACTGCGATTGCCGTCGGTATTGATGCTTTGGCAGTATATGTACATAAAGACAACCCAATCAAAGGTTTAACTATTGCTCAAGTTGATGCAATTTTCTCTTCTACTCGTAAATGCAGAGGCAAAGATGATATTTCTAAATGGGGTGATACAGGTGTTAAAGGTTCTTTAGCAAATCAAAACATCCAAATTTACGGTCGTAACTCAGTATCTGGTACATATGGTTTCTTTAAGAAAAAAGCATTATGTAAAGGTGATTACAAAACAACGGTAAATGAGCAGCCAGGTTCTGCTTCTGTTGTTCAATCTGTTTCAGCTTCAATTAACGGTATTGGCTATTCAGGCATCGGGTACAAAACATCAGGCGTTCGTGCTTTACCATTAGCTAAAAAATCGGGTAAACCTTTCGTTGAAGCAACAACTGAAAATGTAGCTAACAAATCATACCCATTGGGTCGTAAATTAATTGTATATGTTAACAAGCAACCAAATCGTGCATTACCGCCTATGCAAATGGAATTTATCAAAATGGTTCTTTCTAAGCGTGGCCAAAAAGTTGTTGTAAAAGATGGCTATATTCCATTAAGCGCTAAACAAGTTGCTAAAGAGCTAGCTAAATTAAAATAAGCTTTCTTTCTAGCCAAAAAACCCGGTCTCTGAACCGGGTTTTTTTATACCTTTAATATCTGAATAACATATGCACTTATGCTCAAAAAACATACAAACTTTTTCATTAAACTGTCATATAAAGTATTTTGCGCGTTTTTCGGCTAAGATAGTCAATTCACTTAATCAAAAATATCATCAATATCAGTAGCTTACATATTGTAATATTACTGTAATATTTCGGGATTATCATTCGTCCATGTCAGAATATAACACTCAAAATCAAGCGGCTCCTTCTAACGAAGCCTCGGCTTTAGCACATGCACTGACTTCGAGAATGAACCGTGCACGTGCAATAAAGAATAAAATCACCAGTGTCAGCATGGCCGTCGGTGGTATAAGTGTCATCATTGCTATTGTATTGATCTTCTTTTACCTGGCATTCGTGGTGTTTCCACTTTTCCTTGCTCCAGAAATGGAAAAATCAACTCAGTATCCAACACCTGCGGTCGCTGAAGGTAAAACCCTTCATCTAGCCATCGAAGAACAAAATTCAATTGCAGTAAGATTTACAGATCAAGCAAAAGCGATTTTCTTTCAACTCGATAATGGCCAAATTGAAAAAACTGTTGATATTGAATTGCCACAAAAATCTAAAGTCACGAGTTTTGCAACCAGTAGACTCGCTAGAGGCTTAATGGGTTTTGGATTAAATAATGGCCAAATCGTTTTTACTCAACACAAATATCGAACAACGTATATTGATGACATTAAAAAAGTTGTTCCTTCGCTTGTATATCCTTTAGGCGATACCCCCATTGAAATGGATACAAGCGGCAAACATGCATTAACTCACATCGGCATGATGCATGATGAAGAAAGAGCTACTTTCGTTGCCTATACTGATGACAATAGGTTACTGCTCAATCAATTAGAGTTTGACGATGAACTGAGCGATGATTCAGAAGATGTCAGTTATGAAAGCACAAAAATCGAAATCCCCAATATTCAATATGTTAATTACCTGCTTATCGACACACAACAGAGCTTACTCTATGTGGCTCATACTAATGGTGAAGTATCATTAATCGAAATCAGTGATCTAGATGACATACAAGTTCTCGAACGTAAACGCGTTGTGGCTGACGATGCAGAAATTACCGAATTTACTTTTTTAACCGGTGAAATTTCTTTACTCATAGGTGATAGCAAAGGCAACATTAGTCAGTGGTTCCCGGTTCAAAAAGAAACGGGGTTAAGCTTATCGCAAATTCGTAATTTTGAAAGCGAACATACCGCATTGACTGATATTGTCACCGAACAACGTCGCAAAGGTTTTGCAGCGATTGATGATAAAGGTCATCTTGCTGTTTATCATTCTACTGCTCATCGAACTCTATTGCATGAAGCTATTAGTACTGCGCCATTGAATATGCTTGCGGTATCACCACGAGCAAATACTTTTCTTACTGAAGATACCAATCAACAAATTCAACTCTGGCATATCGATAATGAACATCCTGAAATGTCATGGGGTGTAATGTGGGACCAAATTTGGTACGAAAGTTATCCTGAACCTTCATATACCTGGCAATCCTCTTCATCTAGTAATGACTTTGAACCTAAATTTAGTTTAATGCCGCTTGCATTTGGTACTTTAAAAGCCGCTTTTTACGCGATGCTATTTGCTATGCCATTAGCCATTATGGGGGCAATTTATACTGCCTAT
>Ga0316204_10007577_pt1 | contig 15752 bp, 15 predicted proteins | sample 6monrhotite_MG_2_FD_205661 | JGI IMG/M metagenome (GOLD analysis project Ga0316204, IMG submission 205661) | Microbial mat bacterial communities from mineral coupon in-situ incubated in ocean water Damariscotta River, Maine, United States -... | ecosystem: Environmental > Aquatic > Marine >... | reverse complement strand
TTACTTTTGATTGCAATGTATGTCCAACTACAATTGACTTTGCATTAAATTTATTAAGTCCTGCATCTACTTGTTCTTGTGTTAAATCATCTCTAAAATAACCACGATACCAACAAATTCCAGTTTTGTTTGAGGTTAATAATTGTACGTTCGTTTTTTTCACTTTTGGGTAATACGCTCTATAATAATTACTCCGTATAGATTGATTGATTTCATCTAAACTTAATTTAGTATCTACTACATCTGGATGGATTCCTCCGTGAGCAAAAAGAATACCGTTGATGAGTTCTATGGAGTTTTTACTTGATAACCATTTTCCAAGAAATGACATATTATCATACAATTCAGATTGGGTTTTTTCTAGTATTCTTGATACAGCTAAGTATTTATCAGCTGCCGAATCAAAATTACCTTGCATGTTTTTTAGTTCGTGATTTCCAATAATAAAATGAACAATGCCTCCTTGCTCTTCAGCATCTTGCTCTAATTTATAGATAAACCATAGTACTTGCGTTACAGACCAGCCTCTATCAACAAAATCACCAACTAATACCAAATGTCCTTTTCCAAATGTCCAGTTTAAATTGGAATCAATTACGTTGCTATTGATTAGAAAATCTCGAAATGACTTATAACCTCCTTCAATATCAGAAATTGCAACTATAGGATTCCCGTCATTATAAGTTGTCTTTGGAATCTTAATATCTGATTTAATTTTAAAATCGAAACTTGAGGAGTCAATTTGAAAATAACTTGTTGCTAAAACTTCTGAATTAATAGCGTATTCCTTTTTGTCTACATAGAAGCCATCCGTTTTGGTTCCTTTTATATAATTTACATTGATAATGCTGTCATTATTATAAAAAACATAGGGACCGTCATTGTCTATAGTAAACATTAATGGATGATCTCCATAATGTAAAGAAGCACCATGATAAAGACCAAATGGAATTGCAATAGCTACTAGTACTAATAAAGTGGATACTATATGCTTTAGGTATCTTAGGATTCGCTTTTTCATTTCTGTTGATTTTTTAAATTGATTTAAGCAAAACTAGTTTCAATTTCATCCTTTTTAAAGTAATAGTGCCCAACACATAATTACAAGGGACACAAAAACATTATAGATGTATAAAGTGATTTCATCACACTATTAACTAATTTGAATACGCTTATAAGGTTGTTTGTCAACTTCTTTTGTGATGAAGTTTTATCCTCTTAATTTAGCACAATGACATTCAAAATAAATAGAAAGAAATGGTTCGTAATTATTAGTATTGCATTGGTAACAGCGCTAATTCCAATACTAATAACTGCTTTTGAATTAATTACAACAGACAAAGAATCTGTTATTTTTTTAGAAGGGTATCCAACCTCAATCAGTGTACTTGTTCTTTTGTACTATGTCCTATTAATTGTTTTAGTCCTTTTCTGGTTTATAAAACAAGTAATCTCCTTTTTCAGGTTAAAAAATGAAAAAGCTAAAACAGAATTACTTCATTTAAAAAGTCAAGTAAATCCGCACTTCTTTTTTAATACACTCAATAATTTATATGGTCTTGTTGGGACAGATACAAAAAAAGCGCAAGAGTTAATCCTTAAGCTGTCAGATATAATGCGATACAGTATTTACGAAGGTGAAAAAGAAATGGTAACACTTAAAGCAGAGGTTGATTATTTAAAGAATTATATTGAGCTTCATAAAATGCGTTACCATAAGAATATAGTTGTTAATTTCAATTACGATATTGATGAAAATAAAAGAGTTGCTCCATTACTATTTATTATTCTTTTAGAAAATGCTTTTAAACACGGTGTTGAGAGATTAAGGGAGAATGCTTTTGTTCATATAAACTTGAAGTCAGAAAACAATCAAATATTTTTTGATATTGAAAACAACTTTGACCCTACAATTGAAACTGAACATAAAGGTATTGGTCTAAATAATTTAAAACGCAGACTGGAATTAGTATATCCAAAAAAGCACACATTATCATTTACAAAAACTGCTGATGTGTATGAGACACAACTGAATATTAGCATATTATGATCAAGTACATAATTATAGATGACGAACATATAGCACACAATATCATTAAAGGCTATTGTGACATATTGCCTAATATGCAACTCATGACGCATTGTTATGACGCTATTGAAGCATTAGAATACTTGGGTAAAAATAAAGTAGATCTCATCTTTTTAGATCTTAATATGCCCAAATTAAAAGGGTTTGAATTTTTAAAAACATTGTCTTCTCCGCCAAAAGTAATAGTCACAACTGCCTATAGTGAATTTGCTCTGGAAGGCTATGAACTTAGTGTTACTGACTACCTTTTAAAACCCTTCAGTTTTGAACGCTTTTTAAAAGCGGTAAATAAAGTTATTGGATCTTCAGTTACAACTAAACAATCATCTTCAGAAGAAAATGAGACTACTGCTAGTCAAATCTTTTTAAGACAAAACAAGAGTTATATTCAAGTAGATATAAATTCTATCTTATATATAGAGGCTTCAGGTAATTACACCAAAGTAGTGACCACAGATGATACAATTACTATTAGAGAGAAAATTTCAGATATGATAGAATCGTTACCTGAAAGTGGATTTCTTCAAGTTCATAAATCGTTTGCTATTGCAACAACACATATTAAAAGTGTTGAAGGAAATAGGATTTTCATTGGAGATAATATTGTCCCTATTGGTAAATTATATAAAACAAATATTATTCAATTATTGAAGTAAGTTGCTATTTGTTCTAATAGTTGCTAACGTCTCGGCTATTAGTAGTTGCGCAGTTTAGCACTAAACTTTGCAAGTACACACCAAACTGAAAATCCGCGAGTCCCGATAACTATCGGGATTCGTAAGTAAGCGATTACTAGCAATTAATTATACACGTTGTTAGCTACAGTTTTGTATATTCTTTTTTATAGAATTATAATTAGTTTGTAGTTGACTTCCTAGTTGATTTAAAAAATTAAGAATACTCATTAATTCTTCTAACTCTCCTTTTTGTAACGCGTCGGCAGATTTGTTTATTTCAATTTGAACTCTTCTCTGCAAATTATAGATACTTTCAAGTTCATAGAGACATTCATAGTTCAATTCGTTTGTAATATTTAAAGTAGTGGTTGTATTCCAAGCTATTTCTGTTAACGTTGGGATTTCTAAAACCAATTTAGTTACTCCTCTATATCGAAATAATCCATTTTCAAGAGCTATTGAATCTTTTGTTATAAAAAAATCAGGGTATTTATTTCTCAGTAATTGTAATTGTTTTGGATTTGCCTTAATTACTGAAGTATTACCATCATAAATTTTCTTAAAGTCGTTGTATGCATTTAAAATTCGATAATTATTTTTTAAGACTTTATCAAATTCTAGTTTATTGCTTTCAACTTCTTCAATGATTTTGCTAATTGCAATCCTCTTGCCTTCATTTATTTTTTTTGAAGAATTCCAGTTATTAAACCAAATAGCAAGATTAATACCTATAAAAAGCAAGAGAAGTTCGCCAAAGATATACTTCAAATTTAGTTTCCTGTTTAGTTTAAAAAATCTCATATACTATATTGGATAAATTGTAGCTAACGCGTTCGTGTATGATTCCTGCCTGCTCGCAGCAAGGCAGGCAGGTGTTTAGGCTGGAGCCAGCGAAGTGAGGCAGAAACGTGTAACGTTTTAACGCAGCAGGCTCGAGTGCAGAACAAATCAAAATAGTTCTTTAGTTTAAAAGTAAGATAATTTCGCAAACAGTAATTCAGCTAAATGAATTATACACATTGTTGTGCTTTCGTTATTTTGCATTTTAATTATTGAGATAAGTTTTTATATCATTAATAAGTAGTCTTGCTTCTATACTTAGTCTTCCCAATACTTTCTGATTGGATTCAACAGCGGCTTTAGTCCATATAATTTGAGTTTCAATTTCTCTATATATACCAGAATTAGGGTTTTGCAACCAACTCCAGTCAATGTAATCAAGATTTTTTTGCTCTCTGAGTCTCATTACGATTTTCTTCGGATCATCAATTTTAATACCTAATAACCAGTTATTGAGGTTTTGATTGTCTTTATTTTCTTTTTCCAACATAAAATCTGCCAATTCGTAATATGCATTGATTTTAGTCTTTATTTCGTTATTGGATAATTGATATAATAATCCGGTGTTCATCAATTCTTCATAAGTAGATTTTGTCGAGTTAAGATAAAGAACCGAGCCTCTGCCAGGAACCATTTGATTAGGACTTATAAGTTTTAAATTTTTACGGGAAAGAGCCTCTTCATACACAAATTCAATTTCCTTTAGGTTAATTTTATAAATGCTGTCAATTTCATTAAAATGGTTTATATCATATTCTAAATCCGAAGTTAACTTATGTAATAATGTTTCTTGTGACAATGTTGAAATTCTGTTTACATTCCAATTATTTACTTGTAAAGCTATTAGAATACCGATAACTACTAATAGTATTTCCCCAATTGCGTATCTCATATATTTCATTGGTTTATTATCATCTGCCATTTTCTTTCGTATTTTTCTAAAAATTGGAATCATTGTTTATTGGTTGGTCATAATGAAGGCTAACGGTCTTGTGTATGAAACGTAGCGTATAAAAAGACGCTAATTTTTCGGATTAACACAGAGCCGAATTTTTATATTTTGTTTTTATCTTTTCTATTTTAAAAGCCAAATTTAAAAATTTGGCGGACTTTACAAATAAGTACAAACCTTTCGATTTAGCACTTACTAGCTATGTTTTATACACGTTGTTGGCAAACGTTTTTATTTTACTATTCGGACACTTCTTTTTTTATCAAATTATTCATTCGGACTATTTTCCAAATTCCATTTTTTAATTTCCATAAACGAGAAGAAGTTTCACGCATCGTGTCTCCAGTCATGCTTGAAATATACTTTTGACTAACATAGTCATATCCTAAACCTTTATTTAGAAGTTTTTGGTCATTGTAAGTGTCCATTATATCTTTTGATGGTAAATGTGGGCCAAATTTTTCAACTTCTTTATAAGTCCATACTTTATCATTTTCCCACATTATAATATTCTCATCCATTCCAGATAAAATTTCTTTTAAATTTACACTTCCTTGTACATACTTATTGTGCCAAGCCTGTGTCAATTCGGTAAATTCTTTTTGTTCACTTTCCGTAATTGGAGTTTCGGAATTACAGGAAATAAAAATTAAAACGAGCACTAAATATATGTATTTCATAATATTTTTTTTAATGATTGCCAACGGTCCTGGCTATGATCTCGGCGCGTTTTGCGCCTAGAAACGTTTAAGCCATTTTTGATTTATCTAAATGTAGGAAATTCTGAGGAAGTTCTAAAGTAGTGATGAATTATAGGCGTTGTTAGCCACGGGCTTTATTATTTCAATTTTTCAAATTCAAATGGTATTTTCATTTCTCCACCAGAAACCATTGCATTAATTCTGTCTCCATTTTTCCAATATTTTATTTTATTTGGAAAGTCAAGTTCTTTATTCTCACAAGTAAATTCGTTTTCGTTGTGACTAGTTCCTTTAAACGTAATTGATTTAGCTTCTTCAGGTACTTTTACAATAATATCCCATTTGTCATTTAATTTGGTCAGTCGAATTCTTTCTTGTTTAATCGTGTCACCATTTTGCATTGTAAATCCAATTCCAGAATACTCAGTATTGCTTATTTTTTTCCAGTTTTCAAATGTTTCTTTTCCTTCTTCCTCATTTAACCTTTTCCATTTACCAAGTAGCCAATCAAAATTTGCCGATACTTCTTCTTTTTCGTTTTGTTTTTCAAATTTTGAGTTTTCCTTTTTATTCTCAATGCAGGATACAATTAGAATTGCGATTAGGACGATTATTATTTTCTGCATAATGATTGGTTTTTGCTTGTGGCTAACGTTTAGTATATGAAGCGTAGCATCCCAAAGGGTGCTATGATTTCATATACAGTGTTGGCAATAGTTTATTTTTTTGCCTCCAAAATTTTAAGCTGAGAGGTAGAATTGTCACACCAATAGCAATCATCATTTTCGGGTTTGAACTCCAATGCTTTTTTGTAGCTGTCTTTTGCCTTTTCATTTTGCTTTGCAGCAAAGTATACATCCCCCATAGTATCCCATATATTGCCATCATCAGGAAACAATTGGGTGTTGAGCTCTGTAATGACAATAGCTTTTTCAATTTCGTCCCCTCGTAAATAAATTCCACTTAAGCGGTTTAAATAGACAGGGGCATCCAACATCGCCTCAAATTTTTGCTTTAACTCTTTCCCCAAATCTTTCACATTTCCGGTATAGCTTTCGGTAAACGTTAGTAACTCAGTCACCTTATTTATTGAGATAGGCTCAGCCTTATAACTTTCATTAAAAAGCATTTTTTCTACTTCAAATGATATTCTCATGGATTCGCGAGTTGACGAATTGGTTGAAAATAGAATAAGAGCATCTTCTTCAGGAAACCAAACAAACTCGTAATAGTTAATACCATTGTAGCCATTATGAGTAATTACTTTAGTGTCTCTGTCCGACTGAAATATGGCCCAACCATAAGCATAGTAGCTTGATTCGCCTTCGTACTCGAGAATATAAGGTGTTGTCAATTTTCTCGTAGAAGCTTTGTTTAATACGGCATTATTTTTTAATGCCAAATACCACTTATACATATCTTCTTGAGTAGAATTAATACCTCCATTTGCCTTTAAAGTCCAAGCTATTTTACCATCCTGCTGATATTTAGAAATGTGATTCCCTTTATCTATGACATTATACAAATATTCATTAGCTACTAGGTCACTGCTCCAGTTCGGCAAGAGATAACCAGTTTGTGACATTCCTGCCGGTTCAAATAATTGTTCTCTTAGGTAGCTTTCATAACTTTTGCCTGATACGATTTCTATTATTCGCCCCAGAATACTGTAACCAGAGTTAGAGTACTCATATTTTTCTCCTGGAGTGAAGAGTAAGTCTGTATCAAACAATTGCTGGAAATATTCGTTTTCAGGAATATGGTCAAAATCGCTCTCGCCTATATCATGCCCAAAACCACCTGAATGAGTGAGTAGTTGGTGAATAGTGATGTTCGTTTTATCAAAAGGCAAATCCTCAAAATAGGTACTTAAAGAATCGGTTAGCTTTAGTTTTTCGTTCTCGGCTAACTTCAATATTGCCGCTGCTGTAAACTGCTTTGTTACGGAACAGATATCAAATACTGTTTTTGGGGTATTTACAAAAGACTTTTCCTTGTCGGCGAATCCATAGCCTTTGTTTAGAATTATGCTGTCTCCTTTTGCAATTAAAACTGCGCCATTGAACCCGTTTGACTCACATGCTATCAGATAGTCATTTAATGGTGAGCTTACTATGTCCGTATTAACGCTTTCGCTCTGTTTTTGTTCACAGGCAGTGAAGAAAATTGCGGTTAATAGTAAAATAGACAGTTTAAGATTTATCATATTATTTGGTCGTAATTATTGCCAACTTGTTCGTGTATGATTAGTGGCGTATTTCAGCAATTAATTTAGCAAATACAAACCGAATAGAAAATCCGCGAGTCCCGATAACTATCGGGATTCGTAAGTAGGCGATTACTAGCAATGAATTATACACGTTGTTAGCATTTGTTTTTCTTTCAGTTTTTTAAAATATTTCGATTATTCTGGTTTTGAATATTCTATTAACTCCTCTACGTATAAAAAGTCTCCTTGATTCTGAGTGAGTTTTATAAAGTTTTTTACTGCTGGAGCATACAACCAAACTTCCTTTTCATCTGCGCTATAACCTCTAGAATTGGTGGTTTTACCTTTGTATTCAATCGTATAAGCCATAAATGTTCCAGCTTCAACTGTTTCTTCTCGGTATGATAATATTTCAGCATTTTGACTTTGACTTCCAGTTGTCCCATCTTGACTTGTCCAATTGTTTTCGTATTTCCACTTTTTTCCCACTTTTAGAGGCCAGTCGTACTTTGGTGTTTCGCTTTCTTCTGGTTTAACAATTTCGGTAACTGGAATGGTATCTTTGCCGATGGTCATACCTAAAATTCCATCAATACTGACTATTTCTCGAGTATCTTTTCCATCCGAGCGAACCTCTCCTTCAGTAGTTACACCTTTATATTTCCATACCCATTTCTCACCAACCTGATAATCAGTTAGAGTTGATTGGTTGGTTGGTTGGTTCGTAGTGCTGGATTTAGTTGAGTCGTTACAGGCACTAAGTAATACTACTGCAAGTAATATTAGAATTTGATTTTTCATTTTTTTTATTTAGAACAATATGACGTGTTAGATTGAAACTTGTTACAATTACTAGAGGCTTAATTATAAAACTCTATATTTTCTAATAAATGCTAACGTTTAGTATATGAAGCGTAGCGACCGAATGGGAGCTATGATTTCATATACAGTGTTAGTAGCTGGTTTATTTATTTTCTCTTTGCCATTTGTATGCATTCCAGACAATTACAGCTGTCAATATAGCTTCTACAATCGCCAAAAACACGTAAAAGCTATACCAAGGCGTTATGCTTCCGAATGCAACCAATATCTGCATAATTGTGAAAATCGCTCCGAAAATGATATTCAACCACTTATTTGGTTTTGGTTTAAGAAGAAGAGAAGCAACAATCATAAGTGGGGGGATAACCATTATCAGAGAGGCAATGAATAAAGCCATTGGGGAACTCAAAACATTTTCTCCACTTATTAGACTTTCTACTTTGTCAGGAGTGTATAGTTCGAAATAGTCTCCGTATAAATAACAGAATGTCGCAGCAGTCCATAATGCTGCAAGTTTCAGTTTTATGTTAATTTCAAAATCTTTCATATTGTTTAGTTCGTTTTTTTGTCTTTTAACCTTGTTAGACACTCTACCTTATTTAAATATTACAATTCAATGTTTGGCTTTTGGTGATTGTTTTGCTTGCTACTAACGGTCCTGGCTATGGTTTGGCGCCTGCACACCCAAGCCTCCGTTTTGTTTTTGTTAGACCCTAAAATAAGAAATAAATACCTGAATTTGGCCGGCGATGAACCGTAGGCGTTGTTACCTAACGTAGCTAACCCAAACAGACCTCTCGAAAGATCCCGAATCTTGACAAGAAATCCCAGAGTTTGCCGCCATGAGTAAGCCACTACGTACGGGAAAACCTTGGACTATACCAGGCCTTACAATTACAAGCTAAATTTTGGAAAGCACAAAAGATATGTGCTATGGTAGGTAACGTTTAGTATAAGAATAGTAGCCGAATGCGTGGCCCTTTCATATCAAGCTACCCGAAAGTTAAAGAGGGCTACAAGCCTTGATTTTAAAACTATCTCGGCTATTATTTTTATACCCCGTTACAGGGAGTTTTAAAGATTTGAAATCCATTCACATAATTTATCAATTCCCTTGATTACATTAGGACAATTAACTTTTACATCAAATGCACTTCCTTTTTTAAGGTCTTTAAAATCAACATATGCTAATCTTGCGGCTAAATAATTCTGGTCAAATCCGAATGCTGAGGCGGGCAAAAGAGCAACACCAGTATCTTTCAATAACTGCTGGCATAATTCATTTGATGTTTTAATACCGTTAGCATGCAACTTTTTTTTAAGAGCAGAAAAATCAGGAAAAAGATAAAAGCCTCCATCAGGTGCATGCACGAGTATCTCGTATGCGTTCAATTGTTCTGTACAATAATTTCCGATTTGCTTTAATATATTTGTTTGCTTTCTTAAATAAGGCACTGACGCATCATAGTTTTGGTAAGCTACTTTAGCCGCCATTTGAACTGGTGTTGGAGCGCAAGAATATGTTTCAGACCCAATTCCTATTAGTGCTTGTTTAAATTCAGGCTCGATATTCTCATACAGAAAAGCGGCTCCAAAGCGCCAGCCACCAGCTCCACACCATTTGGATAGTCCGGTAGTCGTTATTGTTCTTTCGGGATAGTAATTTGCAAAAGATTTGTGCTCATGATTATGGTCGAGTAAGCCATAAATTTCATCTGAAATGACTAAAATATTTAATTCCTTTGCAATTTTTGCAAGTTCTTTAAGTTCGTCTTCTGAATAAGTTAAACCATCAGGATTACCAGGATAGTTTATTATCATAATTGAAACCTTGTTTTTTTTATTTTTAGCAGCATCTATTATAGTTATAGGAGATAGTCTCCATCTTTCTTCAAAGGAGGTGTTTAGTTTAATAATGTTATGTCCAGCTAATTTTGCTTGAGGTGCATAAGAAACCCATGAAGGAGTAGCTATAAAAACATCTGCCTCTTTAAATGACATCAGAATATTGAAAATCAATATTTTTGAGCCAGGAGCTATTAGAATGTTATCAGGTGAAACTTCTAGGCCGTTATGGTCTTTGTGAAATTTTGAAATATTTCTTCGGAGGTCTAAATCTCCTTGCACTGAAGTATATTCTTTATGATTTACAGCATTTTTTAAAGCCTCTATAACAACAGTTGGGGGCATAAAAGGCGATTGTCCAAATCCAAATTTAATAATTTCCTGATTTTGTAACGCTAAGTCTTTCGATTGGGTATTTATTAATAGGGTTTGAGATTCTTCTATTTGTTTGTACATAATAAAATTTAATCATTTTTGGTTTAATTCCCTGTAACGTGTTATATGTACACTAAAATAATACTTATCCGGATATAGTGGCGGGATAAGAGAACATTTACTAGTACTTTAAAGGTATTAGCTTGAGGGCCAACTTCATACTGTGATCCCTATACACTCCGCAACAGATTACCGCACCCACCGTGCGGTGATCCCTCAACGCTCCGCAAAAGATTACCGCACTCACCGTGCGGTGATCCCTCAACGCTCCGCAACAGATTACCGCACTCACCGTGTGGTGATCCCTCAACGCTCCGCAACAGATTACCGCACTCACCGTGCGGTGATCCCTCAACGCTCCGCAACAGATTACCGCACCCACCGTGCGGTGATCCCTCAACGCTCCGCAACAGATTACCGCACTCACCGTGCGGTGATCCCTCAACGCTCCGCAACAGATTACCGCACCCACCGTGCGGTGATCCCTCAACGCTCCGCGTTGAAAACCAAAAAAAAGGAAGCCTACACTTTACTTCAAAAAAAAAGCGAGCTTCTTTTTTGAAACTCGCTTATCTTCTACTCTTTTTTTGGTTTATGTGTGACCGCGGAGGGATTCGAACCCCCAACCCTCAGAGCCGAAATCTGATATTCTATCCAGTTGAACTACGCAGCCAATATGATATGTGCTATTTAGCGAGCGCAATTTACGCAAAAAGAACTTTCCGGAGCCAATAAAATGCGCTCAATCGGGATGGTTTTTTTACATTGTACACAAACACCAAACTCAGAAGATCCCAGTTTTTCGAGATTTCGTAGTAACCCCTGTAATTGCTCCTTCGACTTTCGCAAAGCGGCATCGGTAACACTCTTATTATTTATAGCATCCATACGGGATACCCTGCCAATTGCATCATCTGGGGCTATGGGCCCGGTCATAGCTTCATACTGCCCAATTCGCTTTTGAGTTTTAGCAATAGCTGCCTTAAAACGTTCACGAATTTCAGCTTCATCCATCGTAGTACGCCTAACTTAATTTGCTTCTAACGATATTGGAGATCGTCTTACCGTCGGCCTGGCCAGCTAATTCTTTAGATACCATTCCCATCACCTTTCCCATATCTTTCATTCCATCGGCCCCTATAGTAGCTATAGTTTTAACAACTACCTTTTCAATTTCGGCTTCTGATAATTGCTCCGGAAGAAATTTTTCTATAATAGCTACCTGCGCCAATTCTGTTTCCGCCAGGTCTGCTCTCCTCTGCTCTACATATATAGCGGCACTATCTTTTCGCTGTTTTACCAGTTTTTGAACCAACTTCACTTCATCTTCCTCCGATAATTCAGCCCCACCACTCTTCTCCGTCTGTAGAAGTAATAAAGCAGATTTAATGGCACGAAGCGATTCTAATGCCACTGCATTTTTGGCTTTCATGGCCGTTTTCATTTCTTGCATTACCTGATCTTGTAGGCTCATAACTTTCTGTATTTTAATGACACGAAGATAAAAAATAAACCCGAAACGAATTCCTTCATTACGGGTTCTGGTTAGGCTAAAACCGTTCAAAAAACTAACTAATCTACATTATCGTGTAAAAAAGAATTATTAGATCGCAACTGAATTTCATCATTGCTATCCTCCCCAAGGGTGGTTCTAGACACCTTGCCCTCTTTAGGGTTATCACTTAAATCTATCCCCTGACGCTTATAGGCCGGTTCTTTCTCAAACTCCTCAATATGACCGAGGCTATTTTGAAACTTATAATTAAAGTCCTTTAATTTTCTTCTGCGCTCATCTGCCCGTTCTCGCAATAACTCCTCTATGGGAGAATCCATTGGGTCTATTTCCCTTCCCTCCTTACTCTCTGCACCCCCTAATGCACTGATTGTTTTCTTTTCAAATACCAATTCATCTTCAACAAGCTTTGGATCGTATTCTTCAGCTTTGGATCTGGCTCCCGTAAGTTGAGTTTCTAGTTCCATATAGTCATCCAGGCTATAGCGGGTTTCACCATCCTTATTGTATTCTAATACAGGAATAACCTCTATGTGTTCATTTACATCTATGTCATTCACCTCTTCATCGAGGCTAAAGGTAATCACATGTTCTTTTTCTTCTTCATCTTCTTTTGTCTGTGAGATAGGCATATCAAAACTAAAAGCAATCTGATCTTTCTCCTCTACAGCATTGGAAACCACCTCGGGGTCTATGACCTCTATATCCTTAACCACTTCTTTAGAATCAAAAATTACGAAATCTTCTTCCTTCGCATCTATAGCAACAACCTCATCGTAGAATACATTGAAATTACGTATGAAATTGGTCGTGGGAATTAAATCTAATTCTTCTTCTACCAACGTATGTTTTATAATTGGCTCTGTAACTTCTTCTTCCTCTATCAGCTCATGTACAACAGCAGAAGTATCCTCCGTAAGGTTTTGAACTGCTTTCTGATCCTCTTCTAGCGTATGGATGATTTTTTTAGACTCCGTATTTACAATCTCGTCTTGCTGATCAACATTAAAACCTGTTGCAATTACAGTAACGGCAATAGCCTCGCCGAGTGATTCATCCTCTCCTACACCCATGATGATATTAGCACCATGACCGGCTTCGATCTGAATATGGTCATTAATTTCTCCTATTTCATCGATCGTAATTTCCTTGGTTCCCGAAACAATCAAAAGAAGCACGTTTTTGGCTCCTGTAATCTTGTTGTCATTCAGTAATGGAGAGTCCAGAGCTTTCATAATAGCCTCATGCGCTCTTGCAGACCCAGACGCCATAGAAGACCCCATAATTGCCGTACCACTATTGGATAAGACCGTTTTGGCATCTCGTAAATCGATGTTTTGTGTATAATGATGTGTAATAACTTCCGCTATTCCTTTTGCCGCGGTAGCTAAGACTTCATCCGCTTTAGAAAAGCCAGCTTTGAACCCCAAGTTGCCGTATACTTCTCTTAATTTGTTATTGTTAATGATAATTAGAGAATCTACATGATTCCTTAAATTCTCGATCCCCTTCTGTGCTTGCAGGCATCTCATTTTTCCTTCAAACTGAAACGGCATAGTAATGATCCCTACCGTTAGAATGTCCATTTCCTTAGCCATTTTGGCAATAACAGGAGCAGCACCAGTACCTGTGCCCCCACCCATACCAGCGGTAATAAAGATCATTTTAGTAGTGGTGTCGAGCATACGTTTAATATCCTCCATGCTTTCGATGGCGGCTTGTTCGCCCACCTCCGGATTTGCGCCAGCACCTAGCCCCTCTGTTAAGGACACTCCTAATTGTATTTTGTTAGGCACCGCACTATTTTGTAGTGCCTGGGAATCTGTATTGCAGATAACGAAATCTACGCCATTTATCCCCGCCTGAAACATATAATTGATGGCATTACTGCCACCTCCTCCAACGCCGACAACTTTTATTACATTACTTTGATTCTTGGGTAAGTCAAAGGAAATACTATCAAATTCGGTGTTCTTGCTCATGTTGCTTTTATTACTGGTTATTGTATTTTCTACTATTATTATTCTGCGTTATCTAAAAAATCTTTCAATTTCTCGGACCATCTGTCAAAAACAGTTTTACGTTCTTTGGTAGCCACATTAGACGCCATATCTGAATGTCCTTCTAACACCATTTCGCGCTCTTTTTCTTCTTCCTCCTCTTGTAGCCGTCTTTTATCTTTATTGCCAACCGCATTCATTAGCAATCCCACAGCTGTAGCATATAAAGGACTTGCTATTTCAGCATCGGAATCCCCGGCCAAATGTTCATTGGGGTAACCTATTCTGGTATCCATTCCGGTGATGTATTCTACTAATTGTTTCAAGTGCTTTAATTGACTACCTCCTCCTGTTAGCACAATCCCGGCAATAAGTTTTTTCTTTTGATCTTCGTGCCCGTAGTTCTTAACCTCAACATAGACCTGCTCCACGATCTCTACGACCCGTGCATGAATAATCTTGGAAAGATTTTTAAGCGTTATCTCCTTTGGCTCCCTTCCCCGAAGACCCGGGATAGAAACAATCTCATTATCCTTATTTTCTCCCGGCCACGCAGAACCAAACTTAATTTTTAAAAGCTCTGCCTGCTTTTCTATAATGGAGCAACCCTCTTTTATATCCTCAGTGATGACGTTCCCTCCAAAAGGAATAACTGCAGTGTGGCGAATAATCCCATCTTTAAAAATGGCAAGGTCTGTAGTACCACCACCTATATCAATTAAAGCTACACCAGCTTCTTTTTCTTCCTGGCTTAGGACGGCATCTGAGGATGCAAGTGGCTCCAGGGTGATGTTGTACAAATCGAGTCCTGCACTCTTTATACACCTGCCAATATTTTTAATGGAAGAAACCTGACCCACTACTACATGAAAATTAGCTTCTAGTCGACCTCCATACATTCCAATGGGTTGTTTTATCTCTGCCTGGCCATCTACCTTATACTCTTGCGGTAATACATGAATGATTTCTTCTCCTGGAAGCATCACTAATTTGTAGACCTGATTACATAATTTTTCTAAATCGTCCTCATTAATAACCTCTTCTGCATTAGGACGGGTGATATAATCGCTATGTTGAAGGCTGCGGATATGTTGACCGGCAATACCAACAACCACAGAACCAATTTTTAGTCCGGAATTAACTTCTGCCTGTTCAACGGCTTGCTGAATAGATTTGATCGTTTGAGTAATATTGTTGACAACGCCACGGTGCACCCCCATACTTTTAGATCTTCCAATCCCAAGTACCTCTATCTTACCATATTCGTTTTCCTTACCGATAATGGCAACAATCTTTGTTGTTCCGATATCGAGTCCTATTGAATAATTATCTTGTTCCATAGTTATTTAGATTTTGGTGCACACTACCTGATTATTAAACTCCAGACTTACCACGGCGTAATCTTCCAGGGATTTGTCTTTTATTGCTTTGGCATAAAATGCCTTGAAATTCTTAAACTTGGCATCCAAGTCATCAATATCACCCAGATCCACAACAAAATCTTCTATCCTGAATTTCAATTGATACCGATCTACTGATTGAACGTGAATTCCAATCACATTCTTTCTTAAAAATTCGTCCTGATTGATGTACTTCAAAATATGGAATACATCATCCAGACTTTCCCCCGTAATATCCCCTGTAATTATAGGCACTCTTGCAGAATGCA